>Ga0136604_1000022_pt1 | contig 88988 bp, 77 predicted proteins | sample AntRauFillE10628_FD_104928 | JGI IMG/M metagenome (GOLD analysis project Ga0136604, IMG submission 104928) | Saline lake microbial communities from Rauer Islands, Antarctica - Metagenome Filla E10 #628 | ecosystem: Environmental > Aquatic > Non-marine Saline and Alkaline > Saline | place...
CCACTGAAGACAGCCTCATTCTCGTTCACCGTCCCTTTGGAGATAGCTTGTGGCGAAAATACGAGCACTATGAAAAGAATATTCAGTTGCCCGGCAGTGGACGCGGCATCATGGAGGTCAGTCGCCTGAAATCCGGGCATTATGCCTTTGCCAATGAGCGCCAAACCACTTCCAGTCCAGTGGCAGAACAGTCTCCGGCGCATCTGTTTCCCAATCCGGCGGCCGAGTCCACCTCCCTTTTGAGCCCGAGTGATGTCTTACAGTATCGCCTGGTCAATGCCTCCGGACAAACCCTTAGGGAAATTCATTTTTCAGCGCCCCAACGGCAGACGACCATCGATGTATCCCTATTGAATTCAGGCGTTTATTTCTTGCATTGGAAAGACATTCACGGCCAAAATTACAGTCAAAAACTTATTCGCCAATAGCTCAATAATCTATTTTTGGGCGTGCCCCCACCGCCACCTCATCAAAGAATGAGCTGGCAGTGGGGTCAGGCTATGCGTGGGTTCCGTCCATCAGCAGCTTCGCTGCCTCGGACCCGTTCGTCGCTGGTGGCGACTCCGGCCACTCCTATCCTTCACGCTGGCCTACGCGCCAAGCGGTGGAAACGAGTGACCATCCGTTTACTTCTCAAAAACACCCTTTCCCTCACCTCATCACTGAAGGGAATAAATCACAGAGCCACGATCCTAACAATATTAACCTATCCTCCGGTAGGCAGATAGGAATACCATGCAAAATACTGCACAAGGTGATTTCTTTGACCCAGGATGCTACCCTTGACAATTAAGGCAGGGCCAACTGAATACCATGTACCTTTATCATAGCAATAATACCCAATCGCGGAAAATCCCTAAAGCAAGAAAATATTGTAGCGCAAATAAAATGTGGGCGTGCCAGCACATTACTTCCAACCTGAATTTTAAAAAACAACAAACCGGTAATGCATAACCCATTCCCTCGAAATCAATTACTTTTGCATACAAATACAAGCCAATGAAAAAATACTGGAAAAAACTTTCAGAACAGGAGATAAAAGAACGCATTTTTCGCGCTCTCGAGAATAATGTCAACTACCAAAAACAAAGTGTCTTAGGTCTGCCGGCTTCCTATCTGGATGAAAAGGTTTTTCACCAGGATGCCTCCTTTCTTAAAGATGCGCCCTACATGTCTACAATGGTTCAAAACCCCAACCATATTGGCTGTCATACGCTCGGCACCTCAGAGCCCTTTTTCAGCGGTACGCAAAAGCTAGAACGCGAGCTTATTGAATTGGTATCCACGGATATTCTACAGGGAGAGATTGGAGGACAGGATGGATATGTAGCCTCGGGAGGTACAGAAGCAAATATGCAGGCTATTTGGATATATCGCAACTATTTCATGAAGGAATTTAACGCTGCTTTAGACGAAATATGTATCATCTGCAGCGCAGACAATCACTATTCTATGGATAAAGCCGCAAATGTTTTATCGGTAGGTATAAGAAAAGTAGCTGTCGATGAGCAGGACCGTATCATGACAAAATCGGCAGTTGACCACACCTTGAGTAATGCAAAGAAAGAGGGTAAAAAATACTTTATAGCCGTTCCTACAATGATGACCACCATGTACGGATCCGTGGACAATATCGAGATTTTAGTGGACGCACTTGATCAACAAAAAATAGACTATAAAATACACGTGGATGGCGCATATGGTGGCTTTTACTATCCCTTTTCAGCTCCTGACAATCAGCTCAGTTTTGCTCATCCCAAAGTCACATCCGTTACGCTGGATGCGCACAAAATGGCACAAGCACCTTACGGTACCGGACTTTTTGTGATCCGGAAAGGCTGGATGCACTATGCCAATACTCGGGAAGCCAGTTACGTGGCAGGTGAAGATTGCACCCTTATCGGAAGTCGTTCTGGGGCCAATGCCATTTCTATCTGGATGATTCTCATGAAGTACGGTCCCTTTGGTTGGCAAGAGAAGGTGTTTATCCTTCAGAAAAGAACGGACTGGATTTGCCAGCAGTTGGACAGGCTAAATATTGCCTATTATCGTCATCCTCAGTCCAATATCGTTGCAATTCGTGCGGAGTATCTCAATCCTAAAATCGCCGAAAATTACGGCTTAATTCCCGACAAGCACCAGGCACCAAACTGGTATAAAATAGTAGTTATGGAGCACGTCATAATTGAAAAAGTCATTCCCTTGATTGAGGAATTAAAAACTGCTCACAGACCATAAATATATATTATGAACTCAACGATTTCCCGTACTTTTCAGCAACTTCCCAATCAGTGGATGTTGCTACTCGTAAGTTATTGTTTTTTCTTTTGCATTACGCCGATGGTTGCTCAACGAGCCTCTTGGGTCGACCGACCCAATATTCAAGTGGGAGTGGAATTTAGCGTCCTTTTTGATTCCCAGCTTTTACAAAATTTCGAATCTAGTACACTGAGCAATTCGGGAAATCACAGTTTTGAAACTCTGACCGGAACGAGCTACCGCTTTGGTGGGTTTGTTCGCTTTCGGTTTTACCAAAACCAGCATATTGAGACCGGAATTTACAGAACTGCCCGCCGCTACGACAGCTCAGTCTCATTACCCTCCTCTTCCGACGATTTGGCGACTGCAAGTGTGCAGAGTATTGCCTATGAATTACCGGCTATCTGGTCTGTAAGTATCAGAGTATCAGAAACTGGTTATATGTTTGCCGGATTCGGCGGGGTAGCCACCTTTTTTGCAAGTAATTTTGGAAGTTTTGGCGGCGACTTACAATTGAATGGCATTGCCGATCCAAGATTTATTCCCGGAATACAAGCCCATGTGGGATACGAATGGGATTGGGGCTCATCTGGAGGCTTGTACCTCGGAGGCAACTTCCAACACAATTTTGACAATGTTGGAAGAATGGGTCTTCGATATAGAGAAGGCATTGATACAATTGCTAACGGAGTTCTTGACCTCAACGGGTCATATTTTGCTGCTGTGATTCGATATATGCTGCCGGGAAGTTAAGTGGGTATCCAAAAAAAAGGGAATGCCCAAATCAATGGACACTCCCTGAATTTCTAATCATGCAGTGAAATTACATTTTCTTTTTCCACATGCTAATATTCTCTTCATTCATCTTGACGTAATTGTCATATCCCGCATCCATTGCCATAGACTTAGATTTCTCTGCAGTTTTGATCGCTCCTTTCATATCTCCTGCGGCTGCCTGAATTCTGGATTTGGTCATCAAAGTCCAAAATTTTGGTTCATCCATTTCCATGTGCTTGTTAATCCACTTGAGCGCTTTTTGGGGATCTTTTCCCTCAGCTAAGTAGTAAGATGCTGCCGAATAATAATCTCTACTCGTAGGACCTCCCATAGCTGCAGCGATGCTCGCTTCAACTTGCTTGTCAGTATGCACGGCAAAAGGAACAATCACATGCGTATTTTCCCACATCAAGTTTAAGGTAGCAGATGAGTTCGTTATGTCATTTACTCCCATAGTTAAAGTTTCCACTAATCTGGAACTTTTCATAGGCTTAACGGAAACTCGTAAAGCATCCTTTTCCTCGTCGTAATTTCCAGTCCCGCCTTGATCAGCGTCAGTATTGAAAATAATCGTCCATTCTTTTTTTCCAGGAATGGTAAATAAGGCATAAGTGCCTGCCTCTAGTTCTTTACCTTCGACAACTACGTCTTCGGAAAAAGTAACTTTGGTAGCTGAATTAGCACCTGTACGCCACAATTTGTCATAAGGTACTAAGTCACCAAAAATGGTTCGGCCTTTCACGCTGGGTCTGGAGTATTCAATGTGAACATCTGTTAAGCCCACAACTTGTTCCATTTTTCCCATTGGGGATGGTGCCGGGGTACTGATTTGAGCTGAAGTGCTCCAAGCCAAACCTGCAATAAATAGCAGAGAGAATAAAAGGTTTTTCATATTATTTTTGTTTTTGAGATTTGAGAAATAATTCTTTGTAAAAGTACAAAGACTTTTATCATTATTTTCAACAGTATTCACGCGGCTTCGTTCAACTCAATCGGGATTATGTGCAATTAAGAAGTTGATGACTCCCTGCTACTTTTTTCTTTTGCGTCCGATTTTCCTTGAATGTCCTTCGGAAAGCTACTCATGGCACTACTTTCAAGAAACTGCGTAGGATGCTTTTTCTTCCAACTTTCCAGACGCTGCAAGCCTTCATCCTCAAGGACACCCTTTCTTAAGTCAAAGCTTTTCATGAAATCATCCGATAGATTCATGAAATGCTCCATCTCACCTATCTTCCGGCTGACGTCATCTGCAATGTCCTCCAGTGCCTCGTCATAATCCCGCTTTCCTTCACCTCCTTTGTCCATCATTTCCATAGCAGCCTCCATAGCAGAATGAGAGGTGTTGACAGCCTTCCGCTCCTTTCGCTTTAATTCCAGTTGGTCTGTAATATCTTCCTGGAGCACATAAGAGTGTTGTTTCATATTAGACAAGCCCTCATACACTGCTTCCATTCGATTCAGGAGCTTTTGCAGTCTCTCATTTGACTGCTCTAGTCGCCCTATTTTTCGAGAATGGAGGCCTACGATAGCAGTGTCACCAGAAGTCTTAGCTTCTGCTGCCAGGCTCAAGTTTTGCTCTATTTCATTCTGATTAACCATGATTTGCTCATTCATCAAATGAATCTGGCCTCGCAATCGATGCATTTGGCGATTTATTTTAGCCATGTTCTCGCTAAGCTCCGTTGCGTAATTTTGTAATACTTTTATCGGATCGATCGTAACAAACCAGGAGGTGATCGTTCTCAAAGTCGATTGAAAGAAATACGACATCAGAGTTCTCATAGAACGGTCAAGGAGAATAAAAGTCAAAGCGGCAAAAATCATTAAAACCACCGTCAAACCCAATGGCTGCTGCATGATACCAATAATCCAATCAGAGAAAAAGTAACCCAAAGTTCCAATACCTCCGGCCAGAAGAATGACGAGGACCATCCCTACTGTACTTTCCGGTCGTTGCCAAAATCCCTTACTGCTCTGGGATGCTGATACATTCATAAGATCAAAGGATTGTTAGTGCGATAATACGAAAATTATATGCATTTTTGTATCAATAACAACTAACAAGATGAATTACACCATTGGTTCCAATTCCGAAATAGAAACTTTAAGAAAGGTAATTATCCATCGGCCTGATGAGGGGATCGGGCGCATTAGTCCCAAGCGATCCGATGAATTATTGTTCGACGATATTGTCCACCTTCCTAAAATGCAAGAAGAACACGATCTGTTCACTCGCATACTCAAGGCGTTTTTAGGGGATGATAATGTCCTGGAGGTGGAGGATTTATTAGTAGAATCAATGGACCAATCGGTCAGCAAAAAGAAACAACTCATTCAAAGAGTCGTAGAGTTTGAAGAAGTGCCGAGTCATTACGGAGAAATGATGCTGGAAATGGGACATAGAAGCTTAGCTCAAGTTTTAATTTCCGGCTATTTTCGATCAGAGGATCTCTACATGTTTGACCCTATACCTAATTTTATTTTCACCAGAGATATTGCCGTTACCCTTGCCCGGCATATCATCATTACAAAGGCATCAAAAATTGCAAGACAACGCGAAAATCTGCTTACCCGATTTATTTTTTATACCCATCCTCTATTTGATGAAATTAAAGGAAATGAAGGCCTCATCAACCTCAACTCAATAGATCAATTCCCACCATCCCGCAAAGGCGAAACAGTATCCCTGGAAGGCGGAGATGTCATGATGGTACATGGAGACTACTTATTGATCGGATGCTCAGAAAGAACGACAGAACACGCTTTTCATTCGCTGAAAAAAGAGTTGTTTAGACTCCAGGCCGTGAAACATGTCGTTCAAGTCACGATACCACGCGATCGGTCTTTCATGCATATTGATACCATTTTTACGAGAATCAACCATGACGATATTGTAGCCTATAAACCCATTGTTGTAGACGGATTATCTTCGTCTGTAGATGTGTTTGATTCCGATGGATCTCATCGAAACTATGCCTCGATTCACGAATTTTTCCAAAGGGAAATCAATGAAAACATGAGGTTTATTCTTTCAGGAGGTGGCGAAAGCCCTTATCAGGAAAGAGAGCAGTGGACCGATGGATGTAATTTGGTTGCCCTTAAGCCCGGTGTGGCCATTACTTACGACAGAAATATAAAAACTCAGGAAGAATTGCAAAAACACGGTTACAAAATTGTGTCCGCTGTGGACTTACTCGCTCGATTTGATAGTGGAGAATGTTCAGCTGAAACTATAGAAAATACAATTATCACAATCGACTCTACCGAGCTTTCCAGAGCGCGCGGGGGATCGCATTGCATGACATGCCCCATCTCAAGACAAAACTTCACACCTTAGTCTATATATGATTCAACACGAAACCAAACTTCGCGTCCGCTATGGTGAAACAGATCAAATGGGGTATCTATACTATGGGAACTACGCCCAATATTATGAGATCGGTCGGGTGGAAGCGCTTCGTTCTTTAGGTGTTATTTACAGTGAATTGGAAAAGAAGCACGGCATCATGCTGCCGGTGTATGAGGTGCATTCTAAATTTATCTCTCCTGCATATTACGATCAGGAAATTCGTCAACTTACAGAGATTAGGAGCATGCCTACTGCTAAAATTCAGTTCTTTCATCAACTTTATAACCCAAATGATGATTTAATTCATGTTGGAGAGGTTACACTCGTCTTTTTCAAGGCACAAACAAAGCGACCAATAAAAATGCCCTCATTTATAGAAAATGCTTTAAGTCCCTATTTTGAGTAAGTCAGAATTCAATTGGTATAAGTATTTCAGGTCTAAGCCAATCATTAGGCTTATGATCTTAAAGGCTAAAACGGGAAGTCTGCCTGGGTTAGGTGGAGTATCTGTATATAACGTATTGCAGTTTATTATCGATGAGTCAATCAATGATGATTTAATAACGCGTGCTCGCTCTGTAGCTTTTTCCTTTTTTCTCTCCATTTTCCCATCGATTTTAATACTAATCTCAATCGGAGCATTATTGCCCTTTGATCTCGTCCCCTGGCTTCAGTCTGTCTTAGAGGGCGTTTTGCCAGATACAGCAGAAGGATTCCTCTTTGACGTAATAGGGGATCTGGAAGAACTCCCCCACTCTGGACTATTATCTATTGGTTTTTTGCTAGCAATATATTTCTCCAGTTCTGGTCTGAATACTTTGATAACGGGTTTTCATAAAAGTTATCCAACAACATTTAAATCGAGATCATGGATCAGGCAGCAATTCATAGCTATATTTCTTACGGGAACACTGTTTGGTCTACTCATTATTACAACACTCTTGCTATTAACCGGAAATTTCCTGATTGCCTGGCTCGTAAACTATACCAGTCTTGGCATAGCACCAACTATCATGATTCAAGTGCTAAAATGGATCATTATTATTGCATTGTTTTACTCCATCATTGCCATGATTTATAAAATCGGACCTTCCATGCACAGAAAGTTTCGATTCTTTTCTCCGGGTGCTACCGTTGCCACAGTAATCACTTTAATTATTACCCTGGGATTTTCCATTTACGTTAATAACTTCGGCACCTATAACAAACTCTATGGTTCTATCGGAGCCGTAATCGTACTTATGGTATGGCTTCAATTAATTTGCACGATTATATTGCTTGGCTTTGAACTGAATGCAAGTATTGCCGTCAATAAAGATTTGAAAAAAAGAAGGTCCCGAAGCAAGTCTGCAGACAATACGGACCCTCCAACGAGTTTGAACTCTTAAAAAAAGGAATCTAAGTCTTCATGCGAGCTAAGAGCTCACCTACGACAAAAATACTGCCGCAAACTAGAAGGGCATCAAAAGGGGAAGTTCGCTTTAGCGCAGCTTTGTAAGCTAATTCCACAGTATCGTATCCTGTGGCATTCAACCCGTATTCCTCTATGGCGATATCAATATATTTTCGATAATGGAGAGCCCGAGGAACATCTGCCTGGCAAAAAAAGTATTTTGGAAACCTGGGAAGATGAGATAATAAATTGCTTATATCTTTGTCATTAGATACTCCAATGACTATATGATATCGCTCTGCATCAATTGCAAAAAAGGATTTAAAAACAGCTTCGAGCGCGGATATATTATGAGCTCCATCAAGAATAATGGGTGGACTTTCGCTTAGAACCTGCCACCGCCCCAACATGCCCGTCTTTTCTCTAATTTGCGCAAAGGCATCTACATCGGATACTATTGAACTCTTTTCACCGTGCAATAGGTCTAGTTGGTATATTACGGAGATGCAGGTTCGAAGATTTTCTATTTGATACCCTCCACTTAAATCCATAAATGTCTGCACTACGGGCTGATCTGCCACTTGGATACTGACCCATTGTCCACTCAAATCTTCCTGGACCAGCTCAACTTTTACGATATCTTCAGCCCAATATAGCGGTGCCTTTTCCAATTCAGACCTTTCTATAACTAAGTCGCTGTAGATATCAGACTTCTCGCCCATAATAAGGGGAACTCCACTCTTAACAATTCCTAGCTTTTCCCTGGCTATCTCAGGTATTGTATCACCTAAAATGGCCTGGTGATCGTAGGACACATTTGTGATACATGACACAAGAGGCCGAATTATATTCGTGGAGTCCAATCTCCCTCCAAGCCCTGTCTCAATAATGGCTATATCGACCTCTCGTCGAGAAAAACAATGCAGTGCCAATGCGAATGACCACTCAAAAAATGAAGGCTGAATTTCCCCAAAAGCCTCATAGTACTCTTGAACAAACTGAGTGACCTCATCTTCCGATATAGGTACTCCATTAACCTTCACTCTTTCTCGAAAATCGATGTAATGTGGCGAGGTATATAATCCTACTTTCCGTCCTCGTTTTTGATACACCGCTGAAATCATGTGAGAAACAGAACCCTTTCCATTCGTTCCTGCCAGATGTATCATGTTTACACCACGCTCGGGATGATTCATGATTTCACAAAGCTGAGATATATTTTTTAAATCTTTTTTGTAGGCCTTCTCTCCCACCCTTTGAAACATGGGAAGTTGCTGGTGAAGGAAAGTCAAGACTTCCTGGTAATTTTTCATTGCTCTGGAACCCTGCGGTTATTGTAACTGAAAGTCAATCGTAATGGTACCACATTGCCTATCCATTTCACCCTCAGTAAATTTAAACTTTGATGCAGCATCTGAGGCAATCCTACGTAAATCTGAATCTGTTGTGGTAGATCCCTTTTGTGTATAATCGGCAGATATGACATTCCCGGTTGCATCGACACACACCTTAATTACAACTCGTCCAGTTTTCTGGGATTGATCCATGATAGGAGGTTCGTATGCCACCCCTCGGTTACTCAAGCCGCCACCTATTTTGCCCTTTCCAGAACTAATGCCTTTTAACTTATCGGCATCAGGGTCACCTTTCGGGTCTCCTTCACTTCCAGGTTTAGAAGTAGATCCTTTACCCTCGCCTTTAAAAGCTTCACTAAAGCTTGACTTTGACGCTTCATATTCCTTCTGCTTTCTCTTTTTTTCCTCAGCTTCCCGCTTTTGTCTGATTGCCTCTGCCTCAGCTCTTTTTTGCGCTTCACTTTGCTGTTTCGCTTTTTCGGCCTGTTCCTTGATTTTTACATTGGACTCCTCTTCAGTAAGAATTTTTTCTTCTGGCTTAAGACGAGATGCCTCGGCTTCTTTTGTTTCTTCTTCCTCTTCCATCTCTTCCTCGGGAACGGGTTCCTCGCTTGGAGGCTCAGGATTAATCTCTTCGTTCTTTTGAGTCTGTGGAGCGTCTTGACCTGAACCTTGGTCAGGCGCACCGAAATTGACCAGTATCCCTTCCTTCTCTGGGGGAGGATCCGGGTAGGTCATCAAAGGCAGTAAGGCTATGAGAAACAAAAGACAGTGAATTCCTATGCTGAAATACAAACCCCGCTTTTTGTTTTTCTCATTCTCTGGATTTTTATTCTTACTTATGGTTTTCATAGTTCACCTTTCCTATATAACGTTTCCAGCGAAGTTTTCGTTCTTTTTTACCTTCCGATTTAATTATCGGGCTCTGCTAAAACAGTATTTACCTTATGCTTAAAGGCCATGTCCATAACTGCAACTACAAATTGGTTCTCAGTCTTCGGATGGGGTGCAATGGTTAAACTCTTTCCCGATCGCGCCAATTGTAGAATTTGCTGGTTTAAGGATTCTTTTGCTACCCGAGATCCATTGTATATATAGTTACCATTCGCTTGAATAACTAACTTATTTGGCCGTGTCACCGACTCAGATGAGCCCGTAGAAGATGGAAGTTTGAGGTTGAGCGCATTGGGAATAACCATCGATGAGGTTAACATAAAAAAGATCAATAACAAGAAAATGATATCCGTAAGAGAGGACATGCTAAACTCAGCTGAAACTTTACTATTCTTCTTCAATGCCATAATCGAATCGTTATTTTATGGGTTGGGTTGCAATAATGGCTCTGCATTTTAAACTGTTCGCTATTTTCATGAGAGCCGACACCTTATCCCAGGACACGCCGCGCTCAGCAGCAATCGTAAGAGTAGCTTTATTAGGGTATTTTGAAGTCTTTATCAGTTGAGCCACTTCTGATTGAATATAGCGATATTCAATTTCCTTACCATTCAGCTTGTAGGTCCCCTTAGGATCGAGCTGCACTATAATATCTGAGGGTGCAATGGTCTTAGCATCTGCCTCTGGCAAGTCGACTCTAATCTGAACTAGTGAAGAAGTTAACATAAAAAATATCAGTAACAGAAATATAATATCTGTCAAAGAGGACATGCTAAACTCTGCACTTACCTTACTTCTGCGCTTCAATCCCATCTAGGCCGGTTCTTGTAGTAAATCGAGAAATTCCATCGTACTCGACTCCATTTTAAAAATCACCTTTTCTATACTAGCTACTAAGATATTATAGCCTACAAAAGCTAATATCCCTATAAATAAACCAAAAGCAGTGGTTATCAAAGCCTGGTAAATACCCCCCGCCAACACATCGGGCGTTACATTCTCTTCGGTTGCCATCGTAAAAAAGGCTAAAATCATTCCCGTCACCGTTCCAAAAAATCCTATCATGGGTGCCGCACCAGCAATACTAGCCAATGTAGACAAGTTTTTCTCTAACTTAAACACTTCTAAATTACCCACATTTTCAATGGAGGCATTGATATCGCGCAATGGTTTCCCAATGCGTTGCAAGCCCTTTTCAACCATCCGAGCTACAGGAGAATTGTCGTTGGCACACAATGCTTTTGCTGCGGAAATATTTCCATTCTGAACATTCGTACGGATGTTATTCATGAAGCTCTGGTCTATCTTCGCTGCTTTCTTTATCGTCAAATACCTCTCAATAAATATATAAGAAGCGATTACCGATAAAATTAATAAGACACCAACAATGATGACACTGAGTATCCCACCTTTCATTATAATGTCTAAAAAGCTAGAGGCCGCTAAGCCGCCCTCTTCAGCAGCTGCAGTATCAACTGCATTTTGAAATAAAAATAGTGCTTTCATGCTCATGCTGGTTTCTATTTTGGTAATCTTCTAAAAAATACGAACTTATAACGCAGATCACATTAAAAGTCGTATGCGATCTCAAATATATTAAAGAAATACTTTATTTGATAAGTTTCTATGGTAATATTTATACAAAACTCAGCACTGAGTGAACTGCATGCCTTGCAACATTATTATAGCCTTATGCATTAGGCCTTTGATTAGTTGATAATGAAGAAATAATATATCGATCTTACTTAATATGAAAGTGGATAGGGAGAAACTGCCTTTTTTGTTCTCCTGTAATTACAGACTGGGTATTTTATTTTCTAGAAGATAATTTTTTCGTACTTTTCCGTCAAACTGAATGATAAATCTATGAAACACCTCTATAAAGTCGCCGTTTTGGGCTCAGGCACGATGGGAAGTGGTATTGCCTGCCATCTCGCGAACGTAGGCATGAAAGTCTTACTACTAGATCTTCCAACCAACGATGATAAATCTAAGGGTAATAAAAATCAAATAGCAGACAAAGCACTGAAATCGGCTATAAAAAGCAAGCCTTCCCCTTTATACAAAAAAGAATTTGCCCAACGAATAACAGTTGGCAACTTTGACGACGACCTTGCAGACATCAAAGATTGTGATTGGATTATTGAGGTGATTGTAGAGAACCTTGATATAAAAAATGACCTATTTGATCGGGTTGAAAAACACAGAAAAAACGGATCGATCGTAAGCTCAAATACGTCGGGAATTCCAATACATCTCATGTCAGAAGGAAGATCTGAGGATTTCCAAGCTCATTTCTGCGGGACCCACTTCTTTAACCCACCGAGATATCTCAGGCTATTAGAAATCATACCCGGACCTGAAACTCGGGCTGAGGTCATCGATAAATTGTCTCACTTTGGTGATCGTATTTTAGGTAAGGAAACTGTTGTCTGTAAAGATACCCCAGCGTTTATTGCCAATCGGGTGGGCGTTTATGCTATGTCATACATTTTTTCGAAAGCAGAAGAATTAGAACTCCCCATTAACGCCGTCGACAAATTGACCGGACCGGCAATAGGGCGACCTAAAACGGGCACTTTCCGACTGGGTGATCTGGTTGGCCTTGATGTAGCATCAAAAGTTCTGAAGGGGATGAAAGAAAACTGCCCCGATGACAATCAGGTACAACAACTTGAGTCATCCAAGGCATTTGACTTCCTCATTGAAAAGGAATGGCTTGGCAACAAATCAGGACAGGGGTTTTACAAGAAAACCGATGAGAAAGACGAAAATGGAAAATCTATTATTCACGAATTAAATTTATCGACCTTAGAATATGAGGAGCAGGTAAAGAATGACATGAAAATTCTTTCTCAGTCCAAACAAATCGATGATTTAGAACGGCGACTAAAGGCTATTCTAGAGATAGATGATGCGGGCGGAAAATTATTGAGAGACTCCTTTGGGGCTTTATTTGCCTACGTATCTAAAAGAATCCCGGAAATATCCGATGATATTTATGCTATTGACAATGCCGTTAAAGCCGGCTTTGGGTGGAAAAAAGGTCCTTTTGAATACTGGGAGATTTTCGGTGTACAAAAAGGTATTGAGTGGGCGAAATCAGCTGGCTTTGCAGTGGCCGATTGGGTCAAGACTATGGTTGAAGTTGGCAAAGAGTCCTTTTACTCTCAAACGGATGGCGTAACCTCATACTACCATATAGGTGATAGAAGCTATACTCCCGTTCCCGGTAGTAAGGATATCATCAATTTGAGAACGCTGGATCATCAAAAACCTGTTTTGGAAAACGATGAGATTTTACTTCACGATATTGGAGATGGTGTTCTGTGCCTGGAATTTAGATCGAAACAGAATGCTATCGGTGAAGGTATTCTCACGGGAATGAATGAAGCTATCGACTTGGCTGAAGAGGAAGGATGGAATGGTTTAGTCATTGGAAATCACGCTGATAATTTCACGGTGGGAGCAAATATCATGATGATTGGCATGATGGCCTTTCAACAACAATGGATGCAATTACAACAAGCGGTAAGCTTGTTTCAACAAACGACTATGCGTTGTCGATACTCCTCAATTCCGGTAGTAGCGGCAACACAAGGTTTTGTTTTTGGTGGGGGCTGTGAGACCATTATGCACTGCGATGCTAGCATCTGTGCCGCAGAGTCGTATATTGGACTAGTGGAAGCAGGAGTAGGACTAATTCCCGGTGGAAGTGGAACGAAAGAATTTGCCCTTAGGATATCCGATTCTTTTTTTGAAGGTGACGTTCAAATGCCCACCCTCATAGATCGGTTTAAAACGATAGCTATGGCTAAGGTGGGCACATCCGCTCACGAAGCCAGGGACTACGGATACCTCAATCACAAAGACCAGATTATCACCAATGTAAAAAGAAATATAACAGAAGCAAAAAAAGAAGTACTGCGGCTTTCTCCTTCTTACATGAGACCTACAGAGCGAACGGATATTAGAGTATTGGGCAGACAAGGACTCGCTAGCCTTTATGTCGCAGCCAATGGTTTAAAACAAGGGAATTACGCCTCGGATCACGATATAAAAATTGCTAAAAAAATGGCCTGGGTTCTTTGTGGAGGTGACCTTACTGGGGAACAGAAAGTTTCAGAACAGTATTTAATTGATTTAGAACGAGAAGCCTTTTTGAGCTTATGTGGAGAACCGAAAACTCAGCAGAGAATTCAACACATGCTGGAAAAAAATAAACCACTAAGAAACTAAACACAGGAATAGAACAAATAACATGGAAGCATATATAGTTAAAGCATATCGAACAGCAGTAGGAAAAGCTAAAAAAGGAGGGTTTCGCAATTATCGCTCTGATGATTTGGCAGTTGATGTCATCCAACATCTGTTGAAGCAGACTCCGGAATTAGATCCCGAACAAGTGGATGACTTAATCGTTGGATGTGCCAATCCCGAAGGCGAACAAGGTCTGCAAATTGGACGGATGATTTCTGTTCGTGCGCTGGGGCAATCCGTCCCGGGAGTCACCGTAAATCGCTATTGCGCCAGTGGCCTTGAAACTATTAATATCGCCGTTGCTAAAATCAAAGCCGGTATGGGTGAATGTTTCATCGCCGGAGGAGCGGAAAGTATGAGTCATATACCGATGACAGGGTACAAATTAGCCCCCAATTACAGCGTGGCCAAGGATACCCCTGATTATGTGATTGGAATGGGTATAACGGCTGAAAAAGTAGCTGAAAAATACAAAATCAGCCGAGAAGATCAAGACCAATTTGCCCTAGAATCGCATGAAAAGGCAGCAAAGGCTCAAGATGAAGGATATTTTGAAGGGCAAATCGTCCCTATAGAAGTGCCTCATGTAACCGTTAAGGATAATGAGCGGCACGAGGAGAAGTACATAGTAAAGGAAGATGAAGGCGTGCGCCGAAACACCAACCTCAAAACCCTAAGTAAATTAAAGCCGGTTTTTGCACAAAACGGATCTGTAACTGCAGGTAATGCCTCACAAACCTCTGATGGAGCATGTTTCACACTTGTCATGAGCGAGCGAATGGTCAAAAAACTCAATCTTACTCCTATCGCTCGCCTCGTTTCTTGTCGGGTAGCTGGAGTAGATCCTCTTTATATGGGAATTGGGCCTGTAAAAGCCATTCCCAAAGCACTCGAAGCCGCCAATCTAAGTTTGGAAGATATTGACCTGATAGAATTAAATGAAGCTTTTGCCTCGCAGAGTTTAGCGGTCATTAGAGAAGCCGGGCTGAACCCCGACATCGTTAATGTCAATGGAGGAGCTATCGCTTTAGGCCATCCACTGGGATGTACTGGAGCAAAACTGAGTACCCAGGTTTTATTTGAACTTCAAAGAAGAAAGAAAAAATACGGCATGGTCACTGCTTGTGTTGGCGGAGGACAAGGCATTGCGGGCATCTATGAGATGCTCTAAAATTTTGGAAATTATATCTGAATATCAACGATGATTTCTGCTGGTATTCCCTCTGTGCTGAAAAGCATATCTCAAATCAATTTGGTCAGTGAGGGTAAATATCCATTTAGTTAAACTCATTGGCTAATCTATGAAAGTCAAGATAGAATTAGAGAATCAAGAGGCTTTGAAGATTCATTTATTCCTCACTTGTAAAATGAGGGAAACTGACATAAAATTGTAAAGATCATTGGCTGGATGTAAGTCTTTCATTTACGAGCGTTGTATAGATATAAATCATTGTATTGCTATTTATGAAGTGTCTAAAAAATTTCTCCCTGTTTATTAACCTTCCTTCTTTTGTTCTTGCTTTCGTTCTTTATTTGACTTCGGCAGGAACCACCTTATTTGCTCAGGAAGTAGATTGGCAAAAGACGCTCAGGCATGAAGTCTCCAGTCCAAATCTTGAAAAATCTGATATTGCATTTGATATTTTTCAATGGGTAGCTAAAAATATCGCCTATCAAACAGATCAAAAACATCAGGTTTTGTCCTCTGACCCCGACCTTCCTGTTGCGGAAAACACCTATATAACACGGTCAGGAGTCTGTATCGGTTATGCCCGACTCTTTGAAGAACTTTGCACTGCGGCAGATATTCCCGTAATTGTGGTAGAAGGAGTAGCCCGCTCATCATTTGATGAGAAAATCGAAAATCACGCCTGGAATATTATTAAAATAGAGAACCGATGGATCGTCGTAGACCCCACTTGGGCAAGTGGCGTCGTACAATCCGGCTCCTTCACCTTTCGCTTTCAATCAAAGTTTTTTGATCTCTCACTCAATCAGAGAGAATGGTCACATTATCCCTATGATCCTGCTCTACAAATTCGGAACCACGCTTTAACTTATGAAGAATTTATCCGGAAAGAGAACCCATCGCCTAAAAGCCCCGCTATCCCCTATCGGCAAATCCTCAATAATTACTCAGGTATGCAGGATACCTCGGCTTTGCAAAGAAGCTTGGATTACAAGCCCGGAGATCCGTTTCTACAACAGGCACTCGCAGATACATACATGCAAAATGCAGAAGAGTTAATCCAACCGTGTTTGGAAAGTTATTCTCGAGGACCTTCTAAGAATAAGGTTGAAGACTGCAATTCCATTATCAATACTACTGAACAATGGCTCCTAAAAAGTCAGTCTTTGTATCAAAATGTACTAAATAGCAATAGCCCCCAAAAAACTACAACAAAGATAAATTTGTCTAATCTTTCACAAAACTTGAAAACACTGGACCAAATGAAACAATTCAAATCTTAAATACTACACATTACAATTATGAAAAAAGTCGTTGTTATTGGTGCCTCTCCCAAAGAGTGGCGATATTCTTACAAAGCCGTTAGAATGTTAAGCGATTATGACTATGAAGTAATCGCTTTGGGCCGCACCCGTGAAAAAATAGAATCTACAGTTATTCAAACTGGGAAGCCAGAGATAGATAATATTTTCACAATTTCACTTTATCTAAATATTGAGAATTCCACCAAAATCATGGATTATATCCTGTCCCTTAAGCCCCAGCGCATCGTGATAAATCCAGGCGCCGAAAACCCCCAGTTAGAGATGGAAGCTCAGGATAAAGGAATAGAAGTTATTAGAGGTTGCACTCTCGTAATGCTCAGTACGGGCACATTTGAAAAGGAGACAAGTACTAATAAAGTTTGAGTTGGCCGCCTCAAATTTAGGTCTGTTGTTTTTTTCGACGATCCACCTCTGCCTTCAACATGGCGTATTCCCGACTCATATCCCCGGTGACGGAAGAATTCTCTTGAGCTCGACGAACGAGATACGGAACGACATCCCTAACGGGACCGTAGGGAACATATTTAGCTACATTGTATCCCTCTTTGGCTAAATTAAAAGTCAAATGATCACTCATTCCCATTAATTGACAAAAATTGACGTGAATATGGTCTTTGGGAATGCCCATTTCCTGAATCAATCGAACCTGAAGCTCCATACTTTCCATATTATGGGATGCATTGGCAAAAGCGATCTGATCGTAATGCTCCATACAAAAACGAACGCCATCGTTATACATTTGATCTGTAGCTTCTTTGGTTTCATGAATCGGGCTAGTGTATCCCTTATTATTTGCCCTGGCGCGCTCTTTATCCATATACGCACCGCGCACCAACTTCGCCCCTAAAATAAAACCCTCTACCTGTGACCTCCGATAATCGCGCTTTAGGTTATCGAGCATATCCGTGCGATACAATTGGTAGGTGTTGTAGACGATAATGGTTCCTTGATTATATCGCCCCATCAACTCCAACACAAGATCATCAATGGCATCTTGAATCCAAGACTCCTCAGCGTCAATAAATATCCCAACATTCCTCTCCTCAGCATATGAGCACAATCGATACAATCTCTGCTTCAGTGCCTCATAACGACTCTGCTGGTCCGCAGTCAAAGAGATATTGGCTTGCACCTTCTCAAGAATGATATTCTGAGTCAGACCTGAAACTTTTGTACTGATTACTTTTACGCTCTCATGAGCTGCGGCAAAATCGATAGATTTTATGTTTTCTGCAATGACCCGATCAAAGGCCTCTTCATCATTCTTTCCCTCTGCTCCGTAATCCAACATCGTATTGACTCCAAAGCTATACAAATGATCAATCGTGGACTTGGCATCCTCCAGACTCTCTCCCCCACAAAACTGTTTGTACAAGGTTTTCTTTAAAATTGTTTTAACAAATGGAAGGCGAAGTTTTACCGCCCAAATGGCAAGTTGCCCCATGCCATTTACCAAAAAACCAAAGTTCATAAAATAAAACATCCACGCGGTCTGGTTCAAATCGGCATCAGACTTTGGTTCGAAAGCAACGCGCGTATCGCTAAAATCAGGTGTTTGGGGCTCTTTATTTTTTATATCCATATGTCAATCATCTATCCGGTCGGACATATCCGATCGGACATCAAGAATAACAAAAATCTACCAATTTTCTAGATGCGTACAAAACTTTTACTGATAATAGACGTAAAAATAAGGATAAGAACTCATAGTCTCTCTCAAAGTAAAAAATAATATCTACGAATAGATACTGATCTGATATAAAAAACTAAATACGAGGAATTACCCGAAAGCCTCCCCCTTGTTTCTGATCACAATGGACCGGGGAATCAAAAAATTAGGAACCTACTAAAAGCTAGAGAGCATAAGTAAAATCACGATTTGAGTTCGGAAAAAATACGGATGCGATTTCTCAATTCAAGCTTTTATATTATATTTGCATCGCTTTAAGAAACTAAGCGAGAGTAGCTCAGGGGTAGAGCACGACCTTGCCAAGGTCGGGGTCGCGGGTTCGAATCCCGTTTCTCGCTCACACAAAGACCTTCTGAAGGGGAGGTCTTTTTCTTTAGCCCGGATGGTGGAATTGGTAGACACGCAGGACTTAAAATCCTGTGGACAGTAATGTCCGTGTGGGTTCAAGTCCCACTCCGGGTACTTTTCACCCCTCTCACTTTCCCGATCGCCCGTCCTTATCTTCCTTCAAGCTCAAAATTTATCATTTCTTTACCGTTTTCTTGAGCTCGGCTGCCAACTTTTTCTTATATTTAGGGAAACAAACAATCGTTTTATGTCCAAAATATTGTTTCCAACAGATTTCTCAGAAACGTCGGAAAAAGCCTGGCCAACAGCCAAAGCCTTTGCTCAGTTTTTGCAGCGAAGTATTGAAGTGGCCCACTATTTTCACCCTGTAACAACAGACGTCAGCGGTGTGGATTACAATTTGGCCAAAGAGCTTCAGGAGCTCAAAGATGAGCAAATGAAAAACTACATGGAAAGCCTCGATACCTCGGGGGTTAATGTTACTTCCTCGGTACAGGTGGGCTTCCCCATCCAATCCATGGTGGAGCGCTCAAAAGAAGAAGAAACGAGTTTGATCGTCATGAGTACACAAGGGGAACGCCACGCTTTGGATCGTTGGCTTGGTTCGGTGTCCTCAGAGCTCTCTGTCAAGGCCAGGTGCCCGGTCATCCTCGTGCCCGAAGGGAAGCACTCCATGACTTTTAAAAATGTTCTCTATGCCACGAGCCATGAATCACTCAATGATCAATCCATTCGCCGATTGCAAAATCTCATCCAACAGCTCGGAGCCGCCATTCACTTCCTATATGTGGCACCGAAAGATGCAGACCGGGATGCGTTGAGCAAACAGTTGCTCGATACCCTTTTTGCAGATGGAGAACCGAACTTCTCCTTCTCAGTGGAAATCCTGAATAGCGATGATATCATTTCCGGAATCAATGGCTATGTAAAAGAAAATCAAATCGACCTTACTATCATGTATAATGTGTCGCGCTCCTGGTGGAAATCTCTTGTCCACAAAAGCACTTCCAAACGCATGGCTTTCAATACAGAAACTCCTTTGCTCGTCATGCATCAAGATGATATGCATGTAGAATCCGAATAAGAGTTTTTGAATCTTTTTTTGGCGGTGACCCCCGAGTCCTCGGGGGTCGGGCTATGCAGGGGTTCCGTCCCCAACGAGTTGGGGACCACTTCACCCCCAAAACTTTGGGGGTTCGTGCCCTTCCTATCCCTCACCGAAATATAGCCTTACTTTACCTTTCCTTTCAATGATATTGACTTTATCGGGTCACTGTAACGTCCCCGGCAAACTCTCGGATCATATTGTTTCCATCTATCAGTCGAATGTAATATACATAGGTACCTGTGCCTACAAAACGCTCCCGGTATCGACCATCCCAAAGAACCAATTCAGCCCCTCCTCCAGATTGTAATTCAGCCATCAAATTTCCCCATCGATCAAAAATTCTACACACCTTTAACTCCTGAATTGGCACAGAAGCACTTATTGTGAAAAAATCATTGATGCCGTCCCCATTGGGAGAAAAAACATTAGGAATTGCTATAGAAGTGGCCTCCAGTGTTTCGATGCGGTATACCTTCACTATGGGGCAGCCCGATTCATCCAAAGCGTGCAAAGTATAGATGATATCTCTTGTGGGCTGGAGAGATACCGGAATACAATCAGTACACGATAGGAAAGTTCCGGGTGTCCATTCGATGTCAGAAATCGAATCTCGCTCTACTTCATTCCCCAAAACAAGGCTATCTCCACTCGCCAACGTATATGTCACCGTATTCAAGATAGAGTCTATCATTGGACCCTCAATAGTTATTGACTCCGTAAAAACACAATTATTTTTTTCTACCCGGAATGCATACAAGCCCTCAGCAGGAGAAGTATTGAAATAATCATTACCGGCAATTGTATCGCCGTTCAAAAACCACTGAAAACTGCTGTCAGGCACCTCTGCTTCTATGCGTCCACTGCTATCGGGCTGACAACCCGGCTGTTCAACCAACCAATCGTCAGTGGAAAAGTCTATTTGCTCAACAGTCACACTGCCCGTACTTAGGCAACCATTCTCATCCTCTAATTCGAAGTTATAGGTGCCGGGCGCTAACTCCCTATCCTTAGTCTGACTACCGTCCGACCACCGAATGCTTGCAGTAACAGGTTCCGTGGTCACTGTAACCCTCCCGGAGTCACTGGCAGAGCATGCATCGGTAACTTCCGTTTCAAAAGAAAGCTCAGGGAAGGTCTCGATGAATAGAATAGCTATGGAATCACATGTACCCTGCCTATCGAAAGAGGTGGTATAAGTACCCGGCCCCACCCAATCTCCTCCGATCAAAATAGAATCACCGGGACATATTATCACGCTATCTGTGGACATAGCAGTCTCATCCGCCATTATTTCTATATTCTGAGAAGTTGGGCATCCATTTCGACTGGCTGAGAGCTCCAGATTAATATCTTCTAGTAAAACGAGGTCGAAAGTCAAACAATTTTGACACAAAGTATCCCCATTACTCACCCAATGCGCATCCTCAAAGGAGCCATCAATCGCAAAGGAAAGAGTATCTCCTATACACGCAGAGGTGTCCGAAGGCAACATGAGATCCGGAGCACTTTCAAATGTGACCACAATTTCCCCCATATCCTGATTTCCGCATGCATCTGTTACCATTAAGCTGTAAGTCCCGGACTGGTTTACGGTAATTGAAGGTGTCATCTGACCGGTGGACCAGGTATAGCTCCGGTAGGTCGTATCAGCCATGAGTACAATTTCATCTACCAAATCCGCACAAACAGCAGTATCGGGACCTAAGTTTACCTCTTTGATGAGGTAAGGGCTCAAATCTACGAGTTCAAAGTTGTTATCATAATTGCACTCGGGAGTGAGAAAGCTGTTTTCATCCATCGTATCAATTATCGGTAATCCCGGAGGAATATTCAGGGTGAAATAAGCTTCCTCTAAATTGCCGAAGGGCGGGAAAACGTAGCGCAAATCCACACATTCTCCGGGATCCAAGAAATTGGGCACCTGAACATTCCATGCCGGTGGATTGAGAATATCTATGGGGTTCATCGCATAAGCCGCGATGAATAATTGTACGGGAGAACGCAAGTCACCCTCATTGCATACAGTCATTTCCAGAAACTTGCCACCGTTTTCACAGACTATCGTTATATTATCAAATACAAAGTCCGGGCCGGGAGATATCGAGCGACTAAACTGCTCCAAATAGCGATTGAGATTGCGCTCCCCTCCCGTTTCCGGTATTTGAATGGGTTGCATATTCGCTGGTACTGTGAGATCGTCTTCTATATGAGTATTGAAGTAATTAAGTTGGTTCCATACGGGCCGTGCAGAGCGCCAAGGTGTAGTTCCTGAAGTGAATACTTCCAAATTATTGCCGCAACTCATCAGGAGTTCAGCCTGGGGCTCTGAATTTATATTTGCAACGGTAGGCTTATCGAGGAAGGTAGAGGAGAAACAAGCACTTTCTTCAAGTACTGCTCCGTCAATAGCGCGAATGACTCGTAAAAAATCTTGTCCCCGATGAATTATTTCAGGACTGCCATTGCCGGTAAAGTCAAAGGCCACCGGGCCGGATCGTCCGGAAAGATCCTGTGTATCTATTTGCCATAGGGGCGAAAATGAACCATTCCCCTCATTTCTAAGGGCTACGAGTTCCATAGAGGTGGAAAAGACGATATCCGTCCAGCCATTATCATTGAGATCAGTCAAAAGTGGCACGGAGGACCCTCCACTAAAGGTAGTCGAGAATGGCGAGTCGTGATTATATGATCCCAGAACTTGTTCATCGCGTGGATCCCAGACATATAAAAATAGCTCATCTCCAATTCTCTGAGCGACGATAATATCAAGTGCTCCATCATTATTCATATCGCTGATTGCCGTGAATCCATCGCCATATTGGTCAGTATCTAAGTTGGCAGCAATTTCAATCATCTCATTGTCCATGTCGACGGCATAGACCTGCGCCCCTGCTATTAACTCCAAGCCCTCACAACTGGGGCAAAATCCATCGGGAAGCACATCCGCAGCCACGGGAGCAGCAAATCGATAACCCGGTTCCCGAGCCTCCTGTGAACCGATGTGGTTATCGACGCCGCCGGAAAGCAGCTTTCTGCCAGTCACTCCATCAAAAACTACATTGCCTAAAAAAATTTCGGCTCGACCATCGGCATTAAAGTCTGTAAATTGAGGCGTCAGGTGCTGATCAACTGAATTATAGCCGTGGGGGGCATCACTCGTCCAAACTAAGAGCCCTTCAGGATTATAGCATTGAAGGAAGCGATTCATCGGACTGTCCTCAGACAGTGCAATAACGATATTGCCTTCTCCATCTCCAGTCACATCTGCCAAACCTATGCTGGAAGCATACTGGGAAACTTCCGGGGTGGGTATACGCCGCAGTAGGTCTCCATTATCTCCGCGCACCAGTACCAGATCCTCTAGAGACGCCACTCCTACCTCAGTATTACTCATTCCAACAATCACAGGGCCATCAGCTGTTCTCAATGTGCCCACGAGCGGCGTATTTCCATTGATCCAATCATTTGAAAAAGACCAAAGTTTTTTCCATGTAAACTCAGGGTTATCCGGTCTTTCAACTTCGCAAAGAAGACGATCACAATCCGAGTAATAATGATCGGGACATTCTTCACAACAGCTCGGGTCAAAACAATCAATCAATCCATTTCCATCGTCATCTATTCCGTTATCACATATTTCTTGACTGTAAAGGAAAGAGAAACTAGTCGTGAAAAGAAAGCATCCACAGACGACTGCATAAGAAAGGTGTTGGAAAAATTTATCAGAGCTTTTGATCATTGTGAGAAATTAATTGGTCCTATGTGCTGCGCACTAAGTTAATGAAAGACTCATAATTGCTGGCAATTATTATAGATAGACTCCATATTTTATGCCAACTATTGATTTTGTCCAATATTTTCAACCTTTTGTGAAGTAGTATATGTGGGATGGCTTGCAGCGAAGGCGCGAATAGCGTTGGGAAAGGGATAGTAGCGGGCAAGTGCCATTACCCCTAAATTCTTACTGACCAATTCTTAATCTTGTTGCTCAACTCTTCCTTGCTCTTCTGTCGAGCAGTGGTGGTAATGGCACAAACGTCTCGCCTGGAGGCGAGACCGAGCGCTGCGAAGCCGCGCATAGCCCGGTCCCTTGGCGTCGAACAGAGTGAGACGTCAAGGGATTCCCCCAAATAAAATAAAAGAGAACATAATCGTTGACAACATTCGAATAGAAATTGGGTTTTATTATTTTCGCGACACTGTCGGGAAGTGGGAAACGGCAGAAAGAGACTGGTGACAGATATGGACAATACCAATTTTATAATACCTCTGGCTATTGCATTAATCATGTATGGCATCGGACTCAATTTGAAATTTAAGAATTTCGAAAGGGTGTTTGTTTACCCGAAAGCCATATTGTTAGGGCTAACGAGTCAGGTGATTTTACTGCCGATCATTGCTTTTATCATGGCTTGGTTATTGCCTATAGATCCTTTGTATAAGGTGGGCATCGTACTGATCGCTTCTGCTCCCGGAGGTACGGCATCCAATCTCGTAACGGCTATGCTAAAAGGACGCGTAGCACTTTCGGTCTCCATGACTTCATTCAATAGTTTCATCATATTAGTAAGCATTCCTTTTTACGTATCCACCGCTTTATATCTTTTTTTGGGTAAAGAAACCGAGATATCTCTTTCTTTTCAAAATACAGTTCAGGAGATTTTACTAACAGTAGTTATTCCCGTTATTCTAGGCGTTTTGACAAATGAATACGGGCCGAAAAAAATAATTAGAAACATGAAAAAGCCGCTGCGCATTATTTTGCCGGCATTATTACTCGTCGTTTTTGCTTATGCTTTGTTCTTTGATGATACGGGACAACCCGCCGAATTTCTTGGAAATATAGAACTGCTCATTCCCTTAATTCTCTTCAATTTTATTACGATGTATATGGGATATAAGGTAGCTCAATTAGCTAGTTTGAAAGCTCGGGATCGCTACACCATCGCAGTGGAAATGGGATTACAAAATTCAGCCTTAGCTATTTTTATTGCCACCCAAATTTTAGAAAACTCAGAAATCTCTTTGGTGGCCATACTGTACAGCAGCTTTACTTTCTTTAGCACCTGGGGTATTGCCTGGCTGATGAAACACCATCCCAAGACCTTTGAGAAACGACCCTGGCCATTTCAAAAAAGGCCGAATGAGGTTCTAGAGAACTAGTGCCGGCTTTGAATGACTAACCCTTTCGTCCTCTATTCGATCCACGGCTGTTCCCACCAGACTTTCTTCCTGACGATTTTCGTCCTCCACCCCGGCCAGAGTGGCTATGGCCTCCTTTTCGTCCCCTGCGCTCTTGTTTTGCATTGGGATCCCAATCGGGTCCTTTCCCCAATTCAGGAGGAAGTGGAGCTTTGGGTACCTCCTTCTCAATGAGTTTTTCTATACTGGCAAAATCTCTCATATCGTTCGGTGAAATAAAAGTCAACGCGACTCCAGTAGTATTTGCCCGGGCTGTTCTACCAATCCGGTGTACGTAATCTTCGGCATCAGAAGGCACATCGTAATTGATGACCAAATTAATATCCTTGATATCAATTCCCCGGGAAACAACGTCCGTTCCTACTAGAACACGAGTATTTTTCGCGCGAAATGAATTGAGGACTTTTTCTCTGTCGGATTGATCCAAGTCAGAGCTAATATCTGCTACGGAATATTTATTGCGCTGAAGGGCCCTGCTCAATTCAGCTACCTTCTTTTTGGTAGAACAGAAGATGAGAATGCTTTCATAGTTTGGCTTATCAGCGATGAGGCGATTCACCAGATCAATTTTTTGGTTTTCATAGACGCAGTAAGCTGCCTGCAGCACGCCTTCGGCCGGCTTGGATAGAGCGATAGTGATTTCTTCCGGCTTATGGAGTATCTTAGAAGAGAGATTTCTGATTTTCTTGTCCATAGTGGCACTAAAAAGCATGGTTTGCCTTTTCTTCGGCAGAGATTCCATGATTTTTAGGATATCTTCATAAAAGCCAATGTCTAACATTCGATCGGCTTCGTCGAGAATGAGCATTTGTAACTCATCGAATTGAATATCCTTGGTGTTGATATGGGAAATCAGTTTGCCCGGAGTAGCGACAATAATATCTGCTCCCTGCCGCAATGCTTTCTTTTGATCAATCCAATCGTCGGCACCACCACCTCCATATACGGCGAAGGAGCTGACGCCCGCAAAATAAGCTAAGGCTTGCACCTGCTGTTCAATTTGAATGGCCAGCTCTCTGGTGGGAGCGACGATTAAGGCCTGCGTTCCTTTCCGGTTGGGCAAAGAAGCAATTTTTTGAATAGCTGGTAATAAAAAGGCCGCGGTTTTTCCCGTACCTGTCTGAGCACAGCCAATTAAGTCTCCTCCTTTTAAAATAATTGGAATTGCTCGCTCTTGTATTGGGGTTGCTTCCTTAAAGCCCATATATCCAATGGCCTCGCATATCTCACTATTCAGTCCAAGTTCATCAAACCGCATATATCACTTTTATATCAAAAATAAACTTCATCTAGAAGCTATTGACGCTCAAAGATAAAAAGAATAATCAGGAATATCGATGGAATAAAAACCTCAAAAAAAAAGTCCGGGGAACCACCCCCGGACTAACCAATAAACCAATAAACCAATCTCATGTTGTAGGTGAGATTGAGAATAAGACCCTCTTTATTGTCGGCCCTTCATTTGCTGTAGGACCGACATATTTCGTTTAATTATTTTCATTATTTCTTCCTTCGCTATTGCTAAGGTAAATCAAGCCGGGGAAAAAACCAAGACATATTACATATTTTTTTAATTTATACTCATCTTTTTTTCTTATGTTTTATAAAATACTGATAATCAACATATGTTATTTCAAAAAAATAGGTCTTCCCAGGCGAGTTGCCCAAAAAGACCTATAAAGTTCGAGATTATGAACGAATTCTGAGGGGCTTAAACACCACTCTCAGAAAGAAAATTAATCTACATTATCGTGGAGATATGAATTTCCTCTATCCAGGGGTTCCTCTCCCCGACCAATACTGTAATGACTCAACAAGGCATCCTCTGACGCTTCATCATCTAATTCGACGCGTCTCCGTCTAAAAGCAGGAGTAGACTCCATTTCTACAATAGCTTTTTTCGTAAGATTCTTCGTTTTTGATCGAAGGGTTTCTCTGCGTTGTGCATCAGATTGAATGCGTTGTTTTTTTCGCTCTTCATTTTGGCGACGAATTTCATCCTTAATAAAAGGCTCTTGTTGTTGATGGCCTCTGCGATCCAAATCCTCATACATATCCTCAACATCCTCAAATTCGAATACATTAGATGATGAGTCTTCATCATCGAGATCGACGGTGTTAGTTTCCTCTTCCACGTCCTTTTCTGAAGAGTGATCTTCGAGTGGAATGCGCACTTTCCCTCGCTTCGAGGTCTGTTCTGAATTTGGAAGAGACTGCTGCTCGAAGCCCGTAGCAATGAGCGTAACACTAATTTTCTCTCCCATATTTTCATCTACGCAATGTCCCCAGATCAAGTCTGTGCCATAGCCCGCTTCTTCCTGCAGGTAGTCCGTAATTTCTACAATTTCGTCCATTGTAATCTGCTGCGTTCCCGAGGTAATGTTCAGCAATATATGTTGAGCTCCTTTAATTTTATTTTCTTCTAGTAAAGGCGAATTAAGCGCTGTCTCGATCGCTCGGTTTGCTCTATCTTCTCCTTCGACCATTGCGGTTCCCATAATAGCCACACCGCTATTTCTCATAACCGTATTAACATCTTCGAAGTCAACATTGACTACACCACCAATTGTAATAATTTCGGCAATACCCTTCGCGGCGGAAGTAAGAATATTATCTGCTTGCCCGAAAGCTTCGCCCAACACGAGATTGCCGTGAATTTCCCGAAGCTTATCATTTGAGATAACAAGTAAGGAGTCCACGTATTTCCTTAGCTCTTCCAATCCAACAAGCGCTTGCTTGGCTCTTCTTCTGCCTTCAAAAGAAAAAGGAATAGTAACGATGCCTACGGTGAGAACACCCATTTCCTGTGCTGCTTTAGCAATGACTGGAGCAGCTCCGGTTCCTGTTCCTCCGCCTAAACCGGCGGTTACAAAAATCATTTTTGTGCCTTGCAAAAAGTCTTTTACTTTATCTACGGACTCAATACAAGCTTGTCGTCCAATTTCAGGTTTTGAGCCTGCGCCCCTACCATCAGTAAGTTCAGGACCGAGGGGAATCTTTGTCGGTACCGGACTGGCCTCTAGTGCCTGTCGGTCTGTATTCGTAATGGCATATTCCACTCCTACAATTCCTTGTTTAAACATATGAGTCACAGCATTGGAGCCGCCGCCACCAACTCCTATAACTTTAATTACAGCTTTTTCTTCCTGGGGTATATCAAATTCGATTGGCATAGTATTAATTTTTCTTGTTGAATAAATGTGATTTACAGTTGGCTATCGTCCGTGGCTTCAAAGAAGTCTTTGAGTTTGCTCATCCAACCATCCACTACAGTGGGTTTTTTCGGTTTTTCCTCTTGATTCTTAGTTTCACTATCGATAGCAGAGGAATGACTTTCTGCATGAGTCTTTTCTTCCTTTGCTGAAGTCTCTACCGCTTCTTCATGTGAATGATTGAGAGGAAATTCAAACTCACTGACAATGCCAGTAAGTGAAGTAACAGCCTCAGTATTTGCCGCTTTTAATAGCAAGCCAATTCCCGTAGAGTAAATCGGGCTTTCCAATTCTTTCGGGTAACCGTGAGCAAGTTTCTCTATGGGTCGCCCAATACGCGCTTCCATTCCGGTGTGGTATGAAGTAAGTTTATCAATATTTTTCAATAATGATCCCCCACCCGTAAGAACGATACCGCCAATGAGTTTTTGTTCGTATCCAGACCGCTGAATTTCCCAATAGACATAATCCAGAATTTCTTCAACTCGAGCCTGGATAATCAATGCTAAATTCTTTTCACTAATCTCTTTAGAGTCCCTCCCTTTTAGGCCGGGAATCGTAATGATGCGATTATCAGTTATTTCATCTTCCAGCGCTGAACCAAATTTGATCTTTAGCTTTTCCGCCTGATCTTCCATTACGGTACACCCTTCTTTAATATCCTTGGATATGACATTACCGCCAAAAGGAATCACGGCAGTATGCCGAATCAACCCTTCGTAAAACACTGTCAAGTCCGTTGTTCCTCCTCCCATGTCTACCAAGGCGACCCCAGCAGTCATTTCTTGATGAGTGAGGACAGACTGAGCTGAGGCAATCGGCTCTAATGTCATTTCACCAACATTCAGTCCTGCTCGACCCACGCATCGATTCATATTGTTAAAAGCGGTGACTTGACCGGTAATGATATGGAAATTCGCTTCCAACCGAATCCCGGACATTCCAATCGGATCAACGATTCCAACCTCATTATCGACGGTGTATTCCTGTGGAATAACGTGCAGTATTTTATCCCCGGGAGGTAAGCCCATTTTATGCATAGACCGCCGCATTTCTTCTATATCCGCATGGGATATTTCTACTTCAGAATTATCTCGCGGCAAAATGCCTCGGTGTTGAAAGCTCTTAATATGCTGTCCTGCAATGCCGATATAAACTTTTTTCACTTTGGATTTTGTGGACCTTTCGACCTTACCGATTGCTTGCTGAATAGCAGCTACCGTTTTATCGATATTTGCAACAACGCCACGGAGCACTCCAGTAGAGTCCACTTTGCCGATGCCCAAAACTTCTAGTTGTCCCAAATCATTCATGCGCCCTGCTAAAGCACAGATTTTAGTAGTACCAATATCAAGAGCTACTACTAACTCCTCCGTTGATTTTTGATTGTGATTCATAATATTCTTTTTTTACACTTTCATTTTTGCAATTACCTGATCGTCAAAGCTTACATCTATACTTTCGTACTTGGTCCAGCCTTTTTCCGGAAGGACTTCGTCAAAAAAATGCTGTAGTCGTTGAAATTTTTCTGTCACTGACTCCCAATGGCCAAAGTGAATATTCAAGTGGCCCAATACCGGTATTAAGGTATAGGTACCGTCCGCGTTTCTGTAAATTTGGTCGATTAACCTTCGTTCGTACTCCTGTGTATCAAAATAAGTAATGATTTGTAATAATTCTTCCTGCCAGAGCTCCTCCGAAGGATCTTGAGGCCACGATCCATGTAGCACTGGAAGTCTGGGCGTATAAGCTGAAGTGGTGGGCAATAGCTTACCACTCTGATCTATGTAATAACTCTGTCCGTTGTGTATGCATCGCAAAACGGGTTTTCGTTGCTGAACCCGAATATTCAGGGTTTGCGTTCTATCTATAAACATATCTGCCCGTTTCACAAAATCCAGTTTCTCGATGATTTGTTCCCAACGAGTCATTGCTACTCTACTCATGGGTATATCTTGTGGTTGAAAACCCAATGCGTTCAAAAAGTGATCCCTAATTTGTTTTGACTCCAACATATTACCTCCTGCTGGAAGAGCTTCGATGATCACTTCAACTTTTTCGATATGCAACCCCTTCTTGAAGTTTTGTGCAGACCAAAGCAAGCCCCCGACCATGAGCATGAGGCAGCCCATGAGGACTAATGAATACTTTTGTGGTATGTTCCAGTGTTTCATATCAGTAGAGCTTCTATTTCATGAATAATGGTTTCTACCGCATTGAGGCGACCCAATGGAGCGATGTTTTTTCTCATTGATTCTAACTTTTGGGGCCTTTGCAGGAGCTCGATAGCTTTTTCAACAGCAAGGAGTCCCTCCGAATCTTTAATGATCACTGCGGCATCTCTTTCTACTAAAGTCATCGCATTTTTCGTTTGATGATCTTCAGCGACATTTGGGGATGGAACCAAAACAGCGGCTTTTTGCAACGCACTTAATTCAGAAATTGTCAAGGCTCCGGCCCGGCAAATCACCAGGTCGGCAGCCGCGTATGCACGCTCCATTTTATCGATAAAGGGGAGAAGTACAACCTGTGGCAATTGAGCGACTTCAGAAGCTTTACAAAGCTCGTAGTAAGTCGGTCCACATTGCCATAATAATTGAATGTCTGAATGTGTGCGAAGCAATGGAGCAGATGCCATCACGGCATCATTCAATGTTTTGGCTCCAAGGCTTCCACCAAATATCAAAAGCGTTGAATTGAGACCCAAGTCAAAAAAGCGCAATGATTCTTGCTTTTCCAACTGAGATTCTTTGAGCTCTTTTCGAATGGGATTCCCCGTAAACACAATGCGTTCTTTGGGGAAAAATCTGTCCATATCGGGAAAGGCTACGAATATTTTTTCCGCCGCACCTGCCAACCAACGATTGGTGAGTCCGGGGTATGAATTTTGTTCCTGTATGACAATGGGAATATTCATTTTTGAAGCGGCCCACATTAAAGGTGCACTGGCGTATCCCCCCACGCCAATCACAACTTGAGGCTGAAACTTCTTTAGTAACCGGTAGCACTTCCAAAGGCTAATTACCAATCTATGGGGTACCGATAGGTTTTTCCAGGTCCACCTTCTCTGAATACCTCGAATAGGCACTCCAGTGATGGGAAATCCCGCTTGAGGAACTTTCTCCATTTCCATTTTCCCACTTGCTCCCACGAAATGAATGTCTGCATCTGGATATTTATCCCGTATTCCCGTCGCAATCGAAAGTGCGGGAAAAATATGCCCACCTGTACCGCCGCCACTAATCATAACTCTCATAACTTGGGGTTGTAGGTGATTGAATGGATTCCTCGGAATTGCTATTCTGCTCTTGTTCTTCTTCGTCCTTTTTCCGTTGCAGCTCCGAAAAGTGGCTGACTGATAGCACCATTCCAATGGCCAAAAAGTTGAACAAGGCGGAAGTTCCCCCCTTACTCACAATCGGGAGATTGAGTCCCGTTACGGGAACCAGATCAACGGATACGGCTATATTGAGCATCGCTTGCATCACTAAACTGACACTGATGCCCACCGTAAGTAATGCTGCAAAGGTGCGCGTGGAGCGAGTTATGATTTTGATGCACCTAACGAGAAAAAACAAATAGATGCCCATAAGCGAAAAGCCACCTATCAAGCCGTATTCTTCAATAATAATGGCAAAAATAAAGTCTGAATAAGGTGAGGGTAAAAAATTCCTTTGAACGCTATTCCCAGGGCCTTCTCCAAACAGGCCACCTTCGGCAATAGCAATTTTGGCTTGAGTAATCTGGTAGCCATCACCACTTTCTCCTAAAAAGCTGGACATCCGATTGATCCAGGTCTCTGATCGAATGGAGTCGAAAAAGGTGCCCAGTCCTAAAAACAACATCCCAACCATACCTATCAAAAACAGGGTCAAGCCCAGCAACCTGAATTCGACACCTGCAATAAGTAATAGAATGAAACAAACAGCAAAAAGCATTGCCGCTGATGAAAAGTCAGAGGGCATGATGAGCCCACATATAATAATGATCGGTAGCAATATGAAGCCCATAAAAAACTTGGGGACATTGACATTGTCAGGCTCCATAGATATTTTATATCCCAAATAAACGATGAGCGACAATTTCGCTAAATCGCTGGTCTGAAAACTCATATTGATCATAGGTAAACGAATCCAGCGTCGGGCATCATTTATTTCAAGCCCATACAATTGGGTATATAGCAGAAGCACAGCAGATAGGACTAAAAATAATGTACTAAGTTTTCCAAAAATCGTATAATGAATATTTTGAACAAAATAGGCTACTCCAAAGCCAACGATCAAAATACTCACCTGGCGCATTAAATAACTTTCTGTGGAAGCACCGCCTACTTTGTAGCTAAGACTTCCAGAGGCACTATACACGGCTAAAACGGATGCAATAGATAGGAGCAAAAGGATCAACCAAATAATTTGGTCGCCTTTCATTCGCTCTTGTATGGTTTTTACTATTTGCATCTAATTTATCTAATCTTGAGTGTTATTATCGTTATGACCGCAAATAAAATAGCAACGATCCAAAATCGAGTAACAATCGTGGCTTCATGGATTCCCTTTTTTTGAAAGTGATGATGAATAGGGGTCATTAGCCATATCCTGCGCCCCTCTCCATAGGTGCGTTTGGTATACTTAAAATACCCCACCTGAAGCATTACAGAAAGGTTCTCAATGAGAAACACGCCACATAAAATGGGAATCAAAAGCTCTTTTCGAATGAGAATTGCCAGAGAAGCAATGAGACCTCCCAACATCAATGAACCGGTGTCTCCCATAAACACCTTGGCCGGGTAAGCATTATACCACAAGTAACCTATACAAGCTCCAAAAAAGGAGGCGGAGAAAACAACTAACTCTCCCGTATTCGGCAAGTATAAAATATTCAGGTAATCTGCAAATATGGTGTTGCCGGAAACGTAAGACAAGACAGCTAAAGCTGCAACTATGATTGCAGAAACACCAGCAGCCAGACCATCCAGGCCATCGGTCAAATTTGCCCCGTTTGAAACCGCCGTCACTATAAAAATTACCAGAGGGACAAATACAATCCAGGCCCAAACGGCAGCATTATCACCCAGAAAGAATAGAATATCTTTGTAATCGATCAAATTGCCCTTAAAAAAAGGAACATTGGTCAAGGTGGTATTGACATAGACATACTCAGCGCCATTTTGGCTTCGTTCTAAAATATCACTTGGATACTCCGCTATTTCCAAACCCCTGTCTTGTGCTTCAGAGGCATCCATGCGAACTACGATGTCTTCATGAAACATCATGGTACAACCTACAATTAGTCCGAGTCCTACCTGACCCAGAACTTTAAATTTACCCTTTAAACCGCGTTTATCCTTTTTAAAGACCTTAATATAATCATCAATAAAACCTATCACAGCAAGCCAAACGGTTGAAAGCAATAACAATTGAATATAAATATTAGTTAAATCCGCTAATAAAAGTGTGGGAACGACAATTGCTAAGAAAATCAATACCCCTCCCATCGTCGGTGTGCCTTCCTTTTCCGATTGTCCCTTGAGTCCAAGGTCGCGAATGGATTCGCCAACTTGCATTCTATGAAGTAGTCGAATGACCCGTTGTCCAAAAATGATTGTGATGATAAGAGATAATAGAATAGCCATCCCTGCTCTGAATGTCAGATAGTAAAACAGCCCGGAACCGGGGAGGTCCAAATTGGACTGGAAATATGTAAACAAGTGGTACAGCATACTTGCTATGACTATTGCTATTGTTAAATTTTTTAAAAATTTAACAGTATAGCGAGCACCTGTAAACGTCCCAACCACAGTACGTATAGTATACCCGCTATAACTGTTAAAACCAACCTGATTTTGATAACAAAACCAACTTCTTTATTTCAGAGCTTCTTTAAGCACCTGAACGTCGTCAAAGACGACCCTTTTATTATTTATTTCCTGATACTTCTCATGGCCTTTCCCAGCTACGAGAACAATATCACCGGGTTCAGCCATGGACGCTGCTACTTGAATCGCCTGACGACGATCCGTAACACTCACAACTTTGTGAGCCATGGTCTCATCTATGCCCGTTTTCATTTCTTCTATGATTGCCTCCGGCACCTCAGTTCTAGGGTTGTCAGAGGTCAAAATGACCTTATCGCTCTTTTCTGCAGCAATTTGTGCCATTTTTGGCCGCTTCGTTCTATCTCTATCTCCGCCGCAGCCCACTACCGTTAGAACTCTTCCGCCTTTTGTATTCACTCCTTCAATCGCCGTAAGTACTTTTTCCAAAGCATCTGGAGTATGCGCAAAATCGACAATGCCCAGACGATGGCCACTGCCATCAAATATCTTTTGAAATCTTCCTTCAGCTCCGGTCACCTTGCTTAAGGCGACAAGAACTTCTTCTTTTGATTGACCCATTTCTATCAGCGTCGCATACACGGCGAGCATATTCGCTGCATTGTAATGTCCGTTGAGAATAAGATGCAATTCCTGACCGTCCAGCTTAACGATCATGCCCTCGAGACTTTGTTCTAATATCTTCAAAGAATAGTCAGCCATACTTCCAATAGAATAATACACTGTATTAGCATTGGAATTTTGTATCATCACTGTCCCATTCTTATCATTCTTATTAATAATAGCCACCGCTTCGGATGTCAATTGATCAAAAAGTTTCTTTTTGCAGTTTCTATAGGAGGCAAAGTCTCCGTGATAATCCAGATGCTCATGAGACAAATTCGTAAAAATAGCAGCTGAGAAAGGTATCCCCTCCGTTCTCCCCTGATCCAATGCATGAGAGCTCACTTCCATCCAACACCATTCGCATCCTTCCTCGACCATTTGTGCCAACAAGTCATGCAGACTGATTGGATCCGGTGTTGTGTGCGTCGCTTCAAAATTCTCATCATTTATCTTAAAGCCCGCTGTGCTCAATAGCCCTACTTTATACCCCATGTGGCGAAGCGCCTGATACCCCATAGTTGCTACAGAAGTTTTCCCATTAGTTCCAGTCACCGCCACCATCTTCAAATGGTCAGCTGGTCGGCCGTAGTAGTTGGCCGCTATATTTGATAACTGGACTCTGAGGTTATCAATTTGCACATAGGTTACATTATCTTTTCTTTCTCTTGGCCAGTCTTCACATAAGATAATTTGAGCGCCATTTTCGGTGGCAGCAGTAATATAGTCATGACCGTCTGAGGTTGACCCTTTCATTGCTGCAAAAGCACCGGAGGATACGACCCCTCGAGAATCCAGACTTAAGCCCAATACTGGTCGACTCATATCTCCCGCTACGTTCTGTAGTGGCAAGTCCTTCAGCATCTGCTCAACAGTAATATGTCTTTCCTTTGCAGTCATTAAATTTACCCTAATGTTAATTTTATCCTTTGTCCCTTAATAGGTGTACCCGCAGCAAGAGATTGTCCTTGGACCTTGCCGGCTGCACCGCCAAACTCAACTTTCAAACCTGCATTCTCAAGAATGTATAATGCATCCTTTAAAGCCATTCCCCTTACATCCGGCACGGTTTCGCGTCGTTTGAAAAAAGGAAGACCACTTATACTATCATTCTCGCCTTTGAGGTATAGCCACTCTTCCTCCGTTTTTTTCTGGTAGGGAAAATGATATCGCTCCATAAAATAGGCCCAATCTTCACTACTCACTTTGTGCTCCAATGGCAATTTGATTTGCATTGACTTTGTTTTTGCCACATCAAATGGATTGGCTAATTCTAAGTCAGAAGAAAAACAGCGATCGGCGATATCCCGAAACACCGGACCAGCTACTGTCGCTCCGTAATACCCCTTCTTCTTCGGATTGTAAATCATCACGAGGCAAGTATATTGCGGGTTATCTGCTGGAAAATACCCCACAAAGCTACTTTGATAGGAAATATTTTCTTTATTTGAATAATTTACCTGGGTGGTTCCGGTTTTTCCTGCAAACTGATAGTATTGGCTCCGCATTTGACTCCCTGTCCCTCTTTCTACCACGCCTTCCAGTGCTCTTTGTGCTTCTTTCAAGGTCTCCTGACTCGCTATCGCTTTATCTTTTAACTGTGGCTCAAACTTTTTGAACACCTTCCCATCCTTCATGATTCTGTCTACTATATACGGTTGCATCATTCTGCCGCCGTTAGCTACTGTATTGTAAAAATTTGCAATTTGTAAAGGAGTCAATTCCATTTCGTACCCGATGGACATCCAGGGTAGTGAAGTGCAGCTCCAATTATCTTCTTTACTATAGGCGTTTTTGATATAGGGATGGGGTTCCCCTTCAATCTCAATTCCCGTGGGGTCATCTAACCTAAATTGACGCAATCGCTGAATAAAACCCTTTGCTTTTTGATTGCGATCGTAGTAATTGGTTACCAACTTAGCCATTCCTACGTTCGACGACTTTTCAAATGCCGTCTGAGCCCCTGTGGAGGTAATATCATGTGGTTCTGAGTCTTTCATGTCTCTATCACAAAATCGCGTATATCCTTTATTCAAATCGACTTCAGTGGAACCGGTGATGGCTCTATCTTCTAATAACGCCATATAACTAGCCAGTTTCATCGTCGATCCGGGCTCTACCTTCTGCCCCACAGCAAAATTGTAGGACTCAGCATATTTGCCGGGAGCTACCTTTTGCAAATTAGACATGGCTTTGACAGCTCCGGTTTTCACATCTAACACGACGACGGTTCCCCAGGAAGCATCGTGCTTCTCTAAAGCCCGAAGAAGTGAGTGATGCGTTACGTCCTGTATATTGACATTTAGAGTACTCACCACATCCATCCCTCTTTGAGGATCAATTTGCTTGAGATCATCCCTTGGCACGTAATCATCAGGACCTACCTTCAACATAAAGCGATGACCTTCTTCTCCGCGCAACACATCATCAAAAGCACCTTCTATCCCAACATCCTGAGCATTTTCACGACTATAACCAATAGTTCGTTGAGCCATCCCACCAAAAGGATTTGTTCTTTTACTATAAGGTGTGGTAATCAAGCCCCCTTTATTACTTCCTCGTCGAAATATGGGGAAGTTCTTAATGCGTTTCAAATCCGGAAAACTCACATTGTCTGCAAGCTTCACATAACGATTCCCGGACGTTTTCGCCCTCATTCTCTGTAACCAATTTTTATAATAGCGAACACTTTTCCCCGAATCGAGGTATTTTGACAAACACAGAGCTAGCGAATCTACACCACGAGACCAGGTAATATCATCCAAGCCTGTGGCTTGAAAATCCATTCGAAGTTCGAAAAATTGCAAGGACGTCTTGAGCAGACTTCCATCATCAGCATATATATTGCCTCTCTCTGCTTCAATCGCCTCTTTTTTCACGTACCATTCATCTTTTTTAGACAACCACTCCTCCCCTTCAATTATACTCACTTTAACCGTTCGGTATGCGATAAGCAATCCGAAGACGCAAAAAAGTCCGAGTACAAAGTACAGTCGTTTGAGTAATTGGTCTTTTCTATTTGGCACTTTCATTGTATTTTATCTCACGATAACCGGAGGCTGACCACCGGAATTCATATGAATAGATTTCACTTTACCTTCGATTTTGGAAAAGGTTGTGTTTTTCATCAGTTCGGCCTTCTCACTCATGTATAGCCAACGAGTTTCCTGCACCTCCTGCTTAAGGGAAGAAATGGTTCTCAATTTTCGATCGGCGGAATGCACACTCGCTATATACAAGACGGCCAAAATGGATATCAAATACAGTAATGGCAGTTGCTGAAACATTTTTTCAGTCTTGAGTAAAAAGCGCCGTTTCTTTGGTGTGGGTTTGTCAATGTTCTCCATCTATAATTTTTCTGCTATTCTCAATTTAGCGCTGCGCGCTCTGTTATTTTCCTGTATTTCTCTTTCTGTGGGTTTCACCACTCCTTTTACAATTTCTTTCCAGTGCTTCTCTCTTCGGCCAAATTCATCCTCTTGCAATTTTCCTTTGGGATGTCCCTTTTTAATCAACTGCTTCACTTTCCTGTCTTCCAGCGAGTGATAGCTCATTGCCACCAGCCGGCCACCGGGTCTCACCCAATCATTCAGGGCTAGAAAGAAATCATCCAGGGCGCCCATCTCGTCGTTCAATTCAATTCTCAAGGCCTGATAAACCTGAGCGAAGTATCTATGTTTTGCTCCTCTTGCACATTTTTCAATCACTTGATTGAGATCTGAAGAGCGGGAAAAATCCTGACTCTTTTTATGATCTACCAGTGCCTGAGCTAATGTTTTCGCATTCCTGATCTCGCCGTATCTGCTCAACACTGACTGCAACTCTTCGGCATCCAACTCTCCAATGATATCTGCTACGCTGCGTTCACTCAATGTATTCATCCTCATATCCAAGGGGCTGTCGAATTTGTAAGCAAACCCCCGCTCCGGTTGGTTCAGTTGATGAGATGAAACACCTAAATCAGCAAGTACTCCATCCACCGGTCCGTATCCCAAATAGTCCAACCAATGAGACAAGTATCTAAAATTGGCAGGAACAAAAACCAGCCGCTCATCTTCCGCAAGCTGACTGAGCGCGTCAGCATCCTGATCAAATGCGATCAACACGCCCCCTTCCATTTCATCCAATATTGCCCGGGCATGTCCTCCACCACCGTAAGTCGCATCGACATAAACACCGCCGGGCTGAAGATTCAGACCCTCAATACATTGTGTCAACATGACGGGTTGGTGGTACATTACTCGTCACTTACATTTCGAGCAGAGGCAGAAAACATCACCTCTTCCGCTAAATCCGAAAGATCGTCAGGCTGCTGCCCCATCATTTCCTCGTACTCTTCGGGAGACCATATCTCGATTCTGTCTTTCAAAGGAGTGAGAATCACATCTTTTGCAATTCCCGCAAATTCCATCTGTCGCTTCGACAGTAAAATCCGATCCGCAGAATCGAGCTGGATGATTGAGGCGCCGCCAAAAAAAGCTCGCATAAACTGTCGCTCTTTTTTATTGTACACACTCAGGCCTTCCAACTCTTTCACCATCTCATCCCAAACCTGCTTTTCGTACAGCATCAGACATTTGTCAAATCCCCTGGAGACCACAAAAGTGTACACCCCCTGTCCGTCCATCTGACGAATGAGTGGTGTGGGTAGCCGAAGTCGCCCTTTGGCATCCACTTTGCAATCATACTCTCCAAAAAATGGCATTTATCTTTTTACCTTTTGCTGTGAATCAAATGTAAGCGATTTACCACTTTATAACCCCTTTTTCCCACTAATATTTAATTTATTTAGATATGTCTCCGGATATGCCCGCAAAATGTTATCAATTTGATTATTTATTGTAATCATATTATTATATTTATATATATTTTCAATTGTTTTATAGTCCTTAACTGTTGAATAACACCCCAAATCTACACATTTTCCCACTTTACTCTTTCAAACCTATCAATATATTTCCTTAATTCCTTCCCTTTTCTACCTTTTTTCACCTCTAAATCAACTCATCGATGCAACCGACTCCATTTTTCCCACTTTGTTTACCTTTTGTTCTATTCAGCAATAAAACCCGATCCGAAGCATGAGTTTTTCCAAAGAATCACCAGATGGATTGTGGTAGAGAAAAGTTGCGTCAGTGATAGGAGTGGCCGCGAGCCTTACCGAAGGACTAGGGTGTAGGAAGTGACAGAAAAAAGTTAGTCGGTGATGGGTCCGGCGAGCGGGTCCGCAGGCAGCGAAGCTGACCAAGGACGGGACCCACGCATAGCACGGCCCCTGCTGCTACTCAGCAGCTGGGGAGACGCCCAAAAAAAGAAAAGAGTATTAATTCTTCTTATGATATCGGTAGGAGGAAAAAAAGCTTTTCCACTTCATTTGCATCACGCCCCAAATCGCTTCTTTTACAATGCCTTTATGCATTTTAGAAATGCCCATCTCCCGGTCGATAAAAGTTATGGGAAATTCCTTGATTTTGAAGCCGAGAGTCCAGGCGGCAAATTTCATCTCAATTTGAAAGGCGTAGCCAATGAAGCGAATTTTATCCAGGTCCAATTCTTCCAGAACTTCGCGGCGATAACCTACAAAACCAGCGGTGGGGTCCTTGACATTCATCCAGGTGAGGGCGCGAACATACAGGGAGGCGCCATAGGAAAGCATGAGGCGGGTGCGGGGCCAATTTTTTACTCCTCCGCCTTTGACGTAACGACTCCCTACGATTATATCGCACTTCTTTTGATCGAGAATTTCATAAAAGCGATCTAAGTGTTGTGGGGGATGGCTAAAGTCGGCATCCATCTCGTAGAGGTAGTCATAATTTCGTTCCAAACCCCATCGGAATCCGGCGATATAAGCTGTGCCTAAACCCAGTTTGCCCTCTCGCTCCAGGAGATGGAGACGCTGACTATACTGCTCTTGCTGGCTGCGCACGCAATCGGCTGTTCCGTCCGGTGAGCCATCATCGACAACCAGGATATGAAAATTGTAATCCAGTTGCATGACTCTGCGGATAATATGTTCAATATTATCGCGCTCATTATAGGTTGGGATGATGACAAGTCCTGCTTTCAAAGTCTATATTTACACTGCAAATGTAGCAGTTTAATCATACATATATCATAAATCCATCATCTCATTCACCTGAACAAGTACTTTTTTATCACAAAAAGTAATTCGCGCATTGATTTTCTCCTATAAGCGATGGATATAGCTGACAAATTTAGAATCGATGTGGGAAGTGATCAGGTCTATATTCATTCATTATATTATAGAGCCGCTCGACCACATCCGTGGAATTTGGCTTAGTGAAATAGTCTCCATCACTGCCGTAAGGTGGACGATGTGCATGAGCGGAAATACATTCCGGTGCGGCGTCTAGATCGAAATATGATTCCTGATGTTCCATCACAAGTTGAAGCATGTAAGAAGTAGTTCCTCCCGGAACATCCTCATCCAAAAAGACTACTCGATTCGTCTTCGCAATAGATGCACCTATCACATGCTCGAGATCGAATGGGAGAAGTGACTGAACGTCAATAAGTTCAACCTCTACTCCTAATTCAGCCAATGCCTGACAAGCTGTCTCTGCCACTCGGACGCAAGATCCATAAGTCACTAAAGTAATGTCATTGCCCTCGCGCAAAATTTCGGGTTGTCCCAAAGGAACGGTGTATTCTCCGATATTATTTGGCGTTTTTTCTCTCAGGCGATATCCATTGAGACACTCCACGACGAGCGCGGGATCATCGCTCTGCAAGAGCGTATTATACATTCCGGCCGCCTGTGTCATATCTCGTGGCACCAATACGTGAATTCCGCGCAGCGCATGAATGATGGTCCCGAGATATGAGCCAGCATGCCATATTCCTTCTAATCGGTGGCCCCGCGTGCGAATGATTGCCGGTGCCTTCTGCCTTCCGGCGGATCGATACCGCAAGGTCGCCAAATCGTCGGTCAAAGGCGATAAGGCATAGGTCACGTAATCGAGATATTGAATCTCTGCGATGGGGCGCAACCCACGCATCGCCATTCCTATGGCCTGTCCCACAATTGTCCACTCCCGAATTCCGGTATCGAACACTCGGTCGACGCCGTGTTTTTCTTGCAACCCAGCAAATCCTTGATTCACATCACCAATCTTGCCGACATCCTCACCAAAAGCGTAGATTTCTGGATGATGCTCCAGTGCCTGGTCAAAAAACTGGTTCAGAATTTGATAGCCGGGAACGGATTTTGCGTCCTCGTCATAAGTCGGTCGAACAATGGGGACCTGTAAGGCACTCCCTGCTGTTTCACTATATAAATGTGTGTGGTAATTTTCCGCACCGTCGGTTTGCTCTCCCTGGATATAATTTTCCAATTCTGCCGCGGTTTCGCCCGAGTGATTGAGATAGGCGAGACGAGCACGCCTCCCCAAATCTAAAATTTCAGTAGATACCGGATGGATCAAACCCTTCAGTTCCTGTTGAAAATCCGCTCCAATGTTTTCTGGCAATTGAGCCAACACATTCGCCAGTTCGTCTCGCTTACTATCGACATCTGAGCGGTATTCCTGCCAGGCTTTTTGTTTGCCCTCTTTCGCTGCTTCCCTGGCCTTCTCCTTAAGCTCCTGAACCTTTTCGGCATCTGCAATCTCATTTCTAATCATCCAATCCGCCATCTTATCAATACAGTCGTATTCCTTTTCCCAGTTCAATCGCTCCTCGTCTTTATATCTTTCGTGTGAGCCCGATGTGGAGTGTCCTTGAGGCTGTGTCACTTCTTCCACGTGAAATAAAGCCGGCCGACGCCATTCGCGCACCTGCTGAATACCCAATTCATACATCTCCAATAAGCTGGGATAATCCCATCCTTTCGCTTTAAAAATAAGGATACCTGATTCGCCTTCTTTTTCATCGATCGCAAAACCATTCAAGGCTTCCGAAATGCTGTTTTTAGCGGTTTGCAACTCTCTGGGTACAGATATTCCATATCCATCATCCCAGACAGAAATAGCAAGCGGGGCTCTCAATACCGCAGCGGCATTTACGGTTTCAAAAAACACGCCTTCAGAGGTACTCGCATCACCAATAGTGCAAAAACATACCTCTCGACCATCCTTACTAAAACGGGATTCCTGTAATGCAGGGTTGTTTCTGTATTTTTCTGAAGCATAGGCCAAACCAAGCGATCGCGCCATTTGGCCAGCCGTTGGACTCAAATCAGCAGAAATATTATAATTCTCCGTATGTGTCAACCACTCGCCATTATCATCAATATAAGGTGTGGCAAAGTGCGCATTCATTTGTCGTCCACTGGAAAAGGGATCGCGCTTCACATCAGCATAGAGTTGAGCAAAAAAGTCTTCGACCGTCATCAGCCCCAGCGCAAACATAAATGTCTGATCGCGATAGTAGCCCGCGCGATGGTCTCCTTTTTCAAAAGCCCGTGCCATAGCGACTTGAGCCACCTCTTTACCATCACCCAGAATCCCAAACTTCGCCTTACCGGTCAACACCTCTTTTCGTCCCAACAAACTCACCTCTCTACTCAAACAGCAGATATAAAAGTCCTTAACCACTTCATTTACAAAAGATTCGCTCTCTGACTTTTCATCTAATAATAATCCATTAATATCTTCTAAAACTTCCATATTTACTGTTTTCTGTAACTAATTTAGGCGCTCCCCATCGATCATCACATCTCCTCTTTCCGCACTCTTCGCCTAGTAATTTCCATGGGACGACGAACGTCAACGCACTGCATTCGGGGCCACAAAAATACAAAATTTCAACGAAATTTTTAGCCTCTTTGGTTCCATTACTGTCAATTTTATATGCATAAACAGCTGACTTTGCTAAATTTTTTGGGCGCGTCTGCCGGCGATTTTTGAGAACGTATCTATCCTTTTAGTCAAAAAGAAATGAAAGACTCCTACCATCTATAATTATTCCCTTTCGCCGGCAGTCGGGCTATGCAGGGCTATCGGTCCCATGGTAGCTGGTGGCTCGGAGCCACCAGCTACCATGGGACGCCGCTTGCGCGGCCCCTTACTATCCCTCGCGCAACAAGTAAAGCGCCTGACTTTCGGAAGTCCGAAAACTACCTGTGACTACTTCTTAGTAAAGAATTACACTAGAGAAATAAAGCCCCAACCTCTTGCGTTTTCACTTTAGGAAGTCGATTTCCCGTACCTCTGCGAAAGAGATTGTCATTTTGAGAACTTGAAAATAAATGACAATTTTAACGTTCAATTCTTGTTCGGGCTTTTCGATGATTCCCCGACCTACCATACAATCAGTGCTCCACTTCTTTTCATCACACCCTCTACTCCCCAATAAAATCAGGCCTAGTGCCATCCTTAGGATATCGTTAACAACTGCTTAACAGAGAGTAGGTACAATAATTGCTTATCTTTGAATCAACAATAAAAATTTACCCAATGAAGAATGCAATTTTATCTCTGGCTATTCTTTTCGTTGGTGCGTTAGCACTAACCGCCCAAAATGAAGAAGCCACCGGACCCAAAATGGAGTTTGAGTCAACAGTAGTCGATTATGGAACGATTGCGAAAAACTCTGACCCTATTCGAAGCGCAAAATTTACAAACACAGGCACAGAGCCCTTGATCATAAAAAATGCAAAAGGAAGTTGTGGTTGTACTGTACCGAAATGGTCAAAAGAACCCATCATGCCGGGAGAGTCCTCTGAAATTGAAATCAGATACACCACTAACCGAACAGGCCCCATCAACAAAACGGTCAGAATTACGACCAATGAAGGTGGACAGCCTACTGTATTACGCGTGAAAGGTAAAGTGCTCAATGAAGAAGCACCTGCTGAACCGAAAATAGAAAAGAACGATATGCAAGGAAATTAATCCTTGTTATTTGAAACAAAAAAAGGTCTCAAACGTAAAACTTTGAGGCCTTTTTTATTTTTACTATCTAAAAATCAGACACATGATCGTTCTTCTTTCTCCCGCAAAGACCATGAACTTTGATCGACCGCAGAGGTCCCAATCGACCCAACCACTTTTTGAAGAAGCCGCGAAGAAGCTCTCTGAACACTTAAAAGCTTTTAGCTCTGAAGATCTTCAGTCTACCATGAATATCAGTGAAAACCTGGGCGATCTCAATTACGAGCGTTTTCAGGAAATGGAGTTTTCACCACAACCCTCCAGCGCCAGAGCTGCTTTAGATGTATTCGAAGGAGATGTGTACAAAGGGATTCAGTCTGAAGATTTGAAGGAAGAGCACTGGGAATACGCACAAAAACACATCCGAATCCTTTCGGGTCTTTACGGCTATCTCAGACCCTTAGACCTCATTCAGCCCTATAGATTAGAAATGGGTACTTCTCTGGAAATCGATGCGGACACAAAAAACCTTTACGAATTTTGGAGACCAAGAATAATTTCACCTCTTCGAAAAGATCTGGATGGCCAAAAAGCCCCCATTATCGTAAATCTTGCATCCAATGAATATTTTAAAGCTGTACCCATCAAAGAAACTGAGGCGTCCGTTTTAGAGATAAAGTTCAAAGAGTGGAGAGATGGACAGTTGAAATTTATCTCTTTTTACGCAAAAAAGGCCCGGGGATTAATGGCGAGATACATGATGGATTTTTCCGTCTCTAAGGTGGAAGACTTAAAAGGATTCGACTATGAAGGTTATCAATTTGATAGCGAACGATCATCAAAATGGGAATGGGTCTTCACGCGTGAAAGCTGATTTTTGCTATCTTTGATAGCATGAAATACGTTTACACACTCATCAGTTTAATATGCCTCGGGGGCTTCTTGTTTTACGGTCATAAAAGCCCCATTGGAAATCTCCCTCCCGTGGTTGATTTTATGAATCCCTACACCGGCTGGTGGCATCAAGCAGAGCGTCCCCGCTTGGCAAAACGCTTGTTTACCGGTCCCACCCAAGAGGATGTCACTATCATTTTTGATGAGCAGCTCATACCCCACATCTATGCTGAAAACTACGAAGACGCTGTTTACGCTCAGGGCATATTACACGCACACTTTCGCCTATGGCAAATGGATATCACCCAAAGGGGGACCATTGGACGACTGGCAGAAATCATAGGTCCAAAAGCCGTTGAGAAAGATGAGCAAAATAGAAGGATGGGAATGAGGGCCTTAGCCCATCAGTTAACCACCCAGGCTCGTTCTGATGAATGGACCACAGAGCTTTTGGAACATTACACACTGGGAGTAAATCAGGTCATCGACCAATTATCCCCAGCCACCTACCCCCTGGAATTTAAGCTTCTTCAATACCAACCAGAACCCTGGTCACTAGAACATATTGGGGCCATTGCAGCAAGCCTTACTCATTCTCTATGTTTTAGACACGAAGACGATGAAAACACAGCAATCGTCAACCAATTCGGAGAAGACTTCTTTGAGACCTACTATCCGAATTGGAATCCCCTGCAACGGCCGATAATTCAGAAAAAATATCCCGCGAATGCATCTTCCTCTTCCAAAGAGAATATTTCCGAATTCAATGGAAATTCTCCATTTGACTTGCCTGATAAAAGCAATGGAAGCAACAATTGGGCTGTTCATGCCAATCTCACCGAATCCGGGAACAATATGTTAGCCAACGATCCCCATCTGGGCTTGAGTTTACCCTCTTTGTGGTACGAGATGCACATTCACCTGCCCGATCACATGATCTATGGGGTCAGTTTTCCGGGCATACCGGGTATCGTTCTGGGATACAACGACAAAATCGCCTGGGGATCTACCAATGTCTCACATGATGTTGCTGACTGGGTAAACCCCATTTGGAAAGAGAATGAAGCGTGGACTTATTTTTATGAAGGTGAATGGCTAGAAGCTCAAATCCAACGTGAGATCATACGAGTCAAAGGTGAGGATTCTATTGTCATTGACATTCCAATAACTGAACTGGGAAGAATTCCCTTTCCGGAAGCGGACCATAAAAAAAGCAAGAGCGCCTTCTTTTGGGGCCCACTGGAATCCGAAATTGGTAATATTTTCAAAGCTTTTATGGGATTTAACCTCGCTAACGGGTATAGCGATTTTCAAAAAGCCATTAGCCATTTTAACTTCCCGGCTCAAAACTTTGTTTATGCCGACAGGAAAGATACCATTGCCATGCATATTCAGGGCGAGCTTCCCATCAGGGAGGACTGGAGTGGCTTATTTGTTCTGGACAGTGTAGACAAAAAACTATATCAACAATCCATACCTTTCGATGAATTGCCGAGGGAAGTGAATCCCAAAAGGGGGTTTGTGAGTTCTGCCAACCAGCACACCACCTACCCCAACTATCCTTTTCCCTACATCGGCCACTTTGATGCTTACAGGGGACGCACATTGGATTCGTTGCTGTTAGTCAACCAACCCATGACTATCGAGAAAATGAAAGAAATTCAACAGAGTAAATTTTCTTTGGAAGCCTCGGAGGTCCTACCCTTACTCCTCCAATACCTGGACAGTTCGGAAGTAAGGGAGAGTCCCCTACTGAAATCAATGCGCAATTGGGATTACGTTTACGAAGCCGAAAGTGAAGCTGCGACATTTTTCACCCTCTGGTGGAAACACTTTCAAAAGATTGTGTATTCAACTCTAACTGATCACAAAACACCGCCGGGCTGGATGTTAATCCAATTAATGAAGCAAGCCCCTAATGATACTTTGTTCTATCTGAATAAAGACACTTCCCTGCAGGGAGCAGAACAGATTACCTACCAATCGTTTGAAAAGGCCAGAATGGACTTTGACAGTTTGGATAAAAAAGAATGGTATGCATTCAAGGGAACACATATTCCCCACATTGGAAAGTTGGCGGCCTTTTCCTCCCCAATATTAAGAAATGGGGGGACTTCAAATGCCCTAAACTCAGTTAAAGAATCCCATGGTCCTTCCTGGCGCATGATAATAGAAATGGGAAGCCCAATTAAAGCCCTCGGCGTTTACCCCGGTGGTCAGTCTGGAAACCCTGGTTCTTATTTTTACGACAACTTTGTCGATGACTGGACGCAGGGAAACTACCATGAACTAAAAACCCCTGTGCAATCAGAAATGAATGCTCAATTGACCGTGTGGACTATAAAATCCAAATCATGAGAAACTTATTTCACATCCTGGCATTGGTCGTTTTGATACATTTGTTGACCTTTATGTTAGATCCCAGATGGTGTTGGGCGTTATTAGTATTATATGGCTTTTTTATCCGGCAAACTCGGTATCAAGGCTTTGTGATCCCCTTCATTTCTGTTTTCATTGCCTGGTCTTTTTATGCCTTATATATCGATATCAGTAACCAACACATATTAGCAAATAGGATGTCAAAAATACTCCAGGATTTACCCGCTTCCTCGCTCCCATGGCTCACCGGCGTCATTGGTGGAATAGGCGGTGGATTGAGTGGATGGGTCGGCGTCAATCTCCAAAAGATTCTATACCCTTAACACAAACACGGCAAATAAACAGATATGAGCCAGGATTTATATGAAAAAGCGAAGGAACGAGTCAAGAATAAAAAAGAGTTTCGAAAGGAATTCTCCTCTTTTTTACAATGGACGGCTATTTTACTGCTGATAAATGTTTTTGTGACCCGAGGATATTTTTGGAGTTTTTGGGTGATCGGCTTTTGGGGCATAGCAATTTTAAAAAAGGCCTATGATGTTTACGGCAGTCCATTTGATAATCCTGACTGGGAAAAGAAAGAAATCGAAAAGGAAATGAAACGCCTAAAAAATTTAGATCAAAAGTCTCAGTCGGACTTTCCCGATAAAAAACCTAAATCGAAAGAAGCTCCTTCTGAATCCCCAAATCAGTGGGATGAAGATGAATTTGTTTAAAAGGATCAAGCATGAAAAATAATTCGCTATCAATTTGGATCACTCTATTCTTCATCGGATGTAATAGCCTCTTGCTCTCTGCTCAAACTTACCAGATACTTACTGCAGAGCAGACAGCTAAATATTCTACCCGGGACACGATCAATAATTTTTTTGAACGAATCCAACCTCTGGAGGTAAGCATCCAGTTAAAGCAGGCAGAGTTGGCTAAACTTCCCCAGGATGAAGCTGCGAATGCACTAATAGAAAAAATGCAACATCAGGCTGTTGCGGTGACAGAAGAACAAAAAAAGGTATTGGACCAGGCCATGCAGATTGCAATAAGTCGATCTCAACCACTTCTTGAGAAACACAGCTTTCCCGACACTGTTTTACTGGGTGTAATTCGAGGTGACCTGTATGGCTCCTCTGTATTTTTCACTCGAGAAAACGGAATATATATACCGGCACCAATGGTAATTGAAAAGCAATTGGAGACCTTAGTCCACGTTTTGATTCACGAAATATTCCATATTCAAAGTAGGTACAATCCCAAATTGCAAGTTCTATTATACGAACAGTTGGGGTTCTACAAAATGCGAGACAATCCCGATATGGATTCAGCCTTTCACATTCGCACATTACTCAACCCCGACGGAACGGATTGGAATTTTTATATTCCATTGAAAATGGGTGACAAAGAAGTCATGGCATATCCTATGGTAATCAGCAAGTCCGCGCGTTGGTCTTCCAGTCAGGCCAACTTTTTTGATTATTTGGAATTTAGGTTATACCCCTTAGAAAAACATGAGCAGGGGTTCAGCGTCCAATACGAAGAAAATTTCTCAGGTCTTCCCCAACATTGGATGGGACCCTTCTTTAATACTATTACCGATAACACTCAGTACATTATTCATCCCGATGAGCTAATGGCCGACAATTTTATTATATTGACGGAATGGTTGAACGAAGGGCAACAGCCCGAGAGACTTTCCGAAAGAGGGGCTGAGCTCTCTCGTCGCCTGGCAAAAGTTTACGCAATAAAACTTCCATAAAGCATAACCATCTTTGCCTTCTGGTGCAAACTTTGGCATTTTAGATTAATTTATCATGGACCTTCGCGTATTAGACAGAAGTCACATTAATTTTTCTCAATGGGATCGTTGTGTACAATCTTCTCCTACGCAGCTACCTTACGGTTTGAGCTGGTATTTAGATGCTGCTACGAATAGACAGTGGAAAGGAATCGTGGATAGAGACTACCAGAAGGTGATGCCACTTCCCATCAAGAACTTTAGACTATGGAAACACATAATTCAACCTCCATTAAGTCAGCAATTGGGTGTTTTCGGGAGGGGTGTTTCAGAAAATGATGTGCATGAAATGCTGCAAAATATTCCATCGAAATATCCCATTGCTCACATTCCAATGAACGAAAATGTACCCAAAACTGACCTTGAGGGATGGCAAAGAAAGACATTACCCAATTATACAATTGACTTATCAAAACCTTATAAGGAACTTCGAAAAGCTTATACAAAAAGCCTAAAACATCGAACCAATAAATTTGGGACAAAGCTCAAAGTGAAGCCCTACCATAATGTCAAGCAACTGCAGCGAAACTTTCATGAGATTATAGGAAAACGCATTGGGATAAGCCAATCACACTTGAACCGATCGAGTAATATTTTACATGCAGCCATAGAAAACGAATCTGGATTTATGCTCGAAGTGACTACTGTAGATGATCAATGGGCCGGTCAATTATTTTACTTGCGTTCGAAAAATCGACTCATTCAAATAAAAGCAGTTGCCAATGACCTTGGTAGGAATTTGTGCGCGCTGCACGTGGGTATTGATCACGTATTAAAGACCCATGCCGGGCAAGAATTAACCTACGATTTCGAGGGTTCAAAAGTGCCAGGTGTCGCTACTTTCTTCCAGAGTTTTGGCGCTGAATTAACAACGTACAATCACTATACAAAGAAGAGTCTACTGCAATTGATCCTGGATAAATTTTACGCACGAATACGATAATTCCCAGTCTGAGTTAGCCATCAAAGATTAAGTCTGCTCCGAGATTCCTTGTTTTTATAATGGCTGTAGATTCCTGGATTTTTTGTTCCTAATAAAATCTTTACTTAAGGCCCCTATGACCTCACTTACTGAACCTTCCATTCCTTACCGCTACCTCGTATTTTTAGCGAATTCTCTCCTCTGATAGAATTTGGTGCTAACTCAAGTTTTAATTTTCCTTCTATCGAGTAATCGGCGAACACTAAACCTGCCTGAGCCATTGGCCATAATGAGCAACAAAGCACCCATGATCGCCAGATTCTTTATAAATAAGAATGATTGAATGCGTCTGAGCTCCCCTGGATCCATATTCCACCAGTCGTGAACTACGAATGTCAAAGGCAACCAATAACATAAAAGAAAAAAACCCGCTAGCCCCGCACGGTATCCAATCAGTAACATAAGCCCTCCCAAAACGAGCAAAATTGTGGCACCAACTAAAAATACCTCCGGATTCCAACTCAATCCATAAGCTACCATTTTATCCAGATTTAGCTGGTAAAAAATCATGTTATCCGCAGCTTCAAAGAAAAAAAAAGTGGAAATCAAAACGCGAGCAATGAGGTCCAATGTATCTTTCATGAGAGCAAATATAGTAATCTTAGGGAGACCAAAGATTTAAAGATCATTCTGCCAGCGATGTACTGCACGAGCTACATTTTGCCCATCGAGTGCAGCAGAAATGATGCCTCCAGCATATCCAGCTCCTTCACCACAGGGGAATAAGCCTTTAATTTCAGTATGCATGTAGGTCTTTGGATCCCTTGGAATTCTGACAGGACTGCTCGTTCTGCTTTCCGTAGCAATAGCCACTGCCTCCTCAGTTAAAAAGCCTTTCATCTTTTTATCAAAATGCGGAAGTGCCTTAATGATCCTATTCAAAATAAGCGGTGGAATAATCTGTTCCAAAGAAGAGCTTACTAAACCGGGAATATAAGAATGCTCGGGTAGGCTGCTAGATACCTTCCCTCGGATCAAATCAGTTAGTCGCTGAGCGGGAGCCTGTTGGCTACCATCCCCTGCCTGAAAAACCTTTTGCTCTACATCCGCTTGAAAACGCAAACCAGAAAAAACATTAGGACCACTGGCGGTAGCGACATCCTTTAACTCCAAGCCCACCACTATTCCAGAATTAGCAAAAGGTGAGTTTCGCTTTGACAGAGACATGCCATTGGTAACTATTTCACCCGGAGCAGTAGCTGCCGGCACTACAAGACCTCCCGGACACATACAGAAAGAATAAACTCCCCGACCATCCACTTGCTCCACGAGCTTATAGGAAGCCGCAGGAAGCCCGGGTTCTCGAGAGCGTTGATTGAACTGTATATCATCTATAATTGCCTGAGGATGCTCCACTCTAACGCCTAAGGCAAATGGTTTTGCTTCCATTCTAACCTTTCTCTTATATAATAAGTGATAAATATCCCGTGCAGAATGTCCCGTCGACAAAATAAGGGGCGCTGAAAGATCCCACCACTCCGTTTCATTGATTTGAATGCGTTGAATTGCCCCGGATCGAATCTCTACATCTGTCAATTTAGAATTAAAGTGGATTTCACCTCCGTGATCCAATATGCTGTTTCTTAGCTCGGCTACAATTTTAGGAAGTTTATTGGAGCCGATATGAGGTTGGGCATCAATCAGGATATCGGGGTTTGCGCCGTGTTCCACCAGCAATTTCATCGCTCTATAAATGTTCCCTCGCTTATGGGAGCGGGTATACAATTTTCCATCCGAATAGGTTCCGGCGCCGCCCTCACCAAAACAGTAATTGGAGTTGGGGTTTACTTTGTGGAATTGTTGAATTGCTCTCAAGTCTTTCCGCCTTTCACGCGCATCTTTTCCCCGTTCAATAACAATTGGTTTCAAGCCGAGTGTTAAACATTCCAAAGCGGCAAAATACCCTGCGGGTCCCGCTCCTATAATGAAAACAGGTGAGGCATTACTTACATCGCAAAAGGAATCAGAAAAATTTGGAGATTCCTCCCACTGATGTTTCTCAAAAAATTTAACTAACACGCGAAAAACAGGTCGACGCCCTCTACCATCTAATGATCTCCTGTAAATTTGGGGAATAATGTTGTCATTTCCTTCTTCACCAGCCTTTCTCATGGCCCGGCGAAGTATTTCCTCTTCGTCCCATGCTTCTCCCGGGTATACTTTGAGCTCCAGACTTTTCACGATGCTTTGGAAGCTTTTGAATGTACGAGTTCATAGATATCTTTGGAAACGCTAAGAATTTGTTCTAAGCGATCTAATGGCAACATATTTGCTGCATCGGACTTTGCCTCTTCCGGTCGATAATGAGTTTCTATAAATAGCCCTCTGGCACCTGTAGCTACAGCTGCACGCGCCATCGTTGAAATTAATTCAGGACGCCCCCCCGTTACCCCATGAGACTGGTTGGGCTGCTGTAATGAATGCGTGCAATCCATGACCACTGTTGCCCCAAAACTATTCATTTGAGGAATAGATCGAAAATCTACAACCAAGTCCTGATAGCCAAAGGTAGTGCCTCGCTCTGTCAACCAGACCTGATCATTCCCACTCTCTAAGATTTTATCCTGAGCAAACTTCATGCTCTCCGGGCTCATAAACTGCCCTTTCTTTACATTTACTACTTTTCCACTAGATGCAGCAGCTTGCAATAGTGCTGTTTGGCGACATAAAAAGGCGGGGATTTGCAAGACATCTGCAAAGTGTTGGACTGTATTTACCTCAATACTTTCATGAATATCGGTAGTTACAGGTACAGCAAATTCCTCTCCTATTTTCTTTAAAATATTGAGTGCCTTTTCGTCTCCGATCCCAGTAAATGAATCTAGTTTTGAACGATTGGCTTTTCTGTATGACCCCTTAAAAACCCATGGGATATCTAGTTTTTTACAAATTGTATCAATTCGCTCCGCAATCTTAAATGCCATGGACTCGCCTTCAATAGCGCAAGGGCCCGCAATGAGAAAAAAGGAGTTTGAACTAATAATCTTTTCTAACATAGGTTTCATAGGTCAATATTCATTTACTCGTTCAAAATCCAGGCCTCCGCTTCAATCTCCTTTCGAACTTGCCTCAATTCTTTCAAAATTTTACTCGGTTCACAATGAGTGTATAACCCCACTCTCGTCAATTGCCCTGCATCCTGTGTAAACACATTATAATTTGCCGTTGCTAACAAAGTTTTCATTTGTTGGGTATTCTTTTCATTACTAAATGCCCCTACAATAATTACGCAGGAAATATCCTTATCCATCGGTGATTCCTCTAGCCCATTGTCTCCAATGGAAGCCGCTGAAGGCTCGTCATCGGACTCAATAATTTCAGACTTCACATTATCTATAGGGGTGTCCTGCTCTTCGGTAGTTCCCAGATCGGTAGTTTTATTCGCTCTATGAGCCAACTCAAACGAAGGAGAAGAATCACTGACACTAGTCGTATCGGCAGTTAAGGTATAGGATTCTTTCAATTTATCTGGATGAACGTTCACACGATCCGTTGCTGCGGGGATATCACTTATTGTCAATTGATCCTGAGAAGAAGAGTACCAATAAACAGCTGCGGCAATAAGGAAGGCCAGGCCAACAGCACCCAAAATGAGTAAAAGGACTATGAGTGGAGAGCTCCTTTTCTTTTTTCGAACCACCGGAGGAACCTCTTGCTGGCTAGATTCATCAGTAGAAGATTCTTCATTATCTGCTAAGGGGGGAGTATTTGTCGCCGTAAAAATGGGATAGGGTAGAGATATTTCTGGCAAATCATTCAATAGAGACCAGGAAGCTGGCGCGGCGGACTCCCAAACTACCCCATCACTCGTTCGATGGAAAGAACCTAAGCGACCTAAATCCCAATGGCCGCTTTCTTTTTTACTTAGGGCCAAGTCATCAATTTTTTGAGCCAGTAAGGATGAATCTATTTTTTCTGAAAAAACAAACTGCTGAAGCTCCTTTTCTAATTCATTTGCACTAATACCGGGAAGATCCAGAAATGATATCTCCTCTGAAGGCGGATGAATTTTAGCACTCCCCTCTTGGATCGAAGCAGATGTGGTGTGAACATTCAATATGCCCCAGTGCGGCAGTACAAACCGACCTTTCAACAGTAAACATTTCTCGATAATAGACTCCATGGACTTCATAAGCACAAAAGTAGCAAAAAGCCTACCAAAAGTGGGCTGATAAAGAAAAGGCTTTTGTGAAAATTATAAAGTAGATGTAATAATATGGGTATATCCCCTGAAAAATACTGCTGAACGCATTTGTTTCTTTCCGCTGACAAACAAAATCGCATCAATCGGCTTATATTAGCACTTAAAAATACGTCTTTATGATTGAACGAAAAAACTCATCACATCTATTTGAGGAAGCGCAGCGATATTTCCCAGGGGGAGTGAATTCACCCGTACGGGCCTTTAAATCAGTAGAAGGGCCCCCTTTGTTTATGAAAGAAGGAAAGGGTAGTAAGATTTTAGATGAGGACGGAAATACTTTTTTAGATTTTTGCTGTAGCTGGGGGCCATTAATTTTGGGGCATGCTCATCCAAAAATCATTTCCTACTTGCATGAGACCTTAGATCGAGGGACTTCTTTCGGGACTCCTTCCCGCCTGGGGAATCAATTGGGAAAACTCATTACTGAAAACCACGACTACATCGATCAAATCCGATTTGTCAGTTCTGGCACAGAAGCTGTAATGTCAGCAGTCAGACTAGCACGTGGAATCAGTGGAAAAAGCCACATAGTCAAATTTGAAGGCTGCTATCACGGTCATGTGGACTCACTCATGGTCAAGGCAGGATCAGGGCTTGTGACCTTTGGCACCAGCACTTCTGCCGGAATACCCAAAGAGCTAGCCGAACTTACCTTAGTCCTGCCCTTAGATGATGAGGAGGCATTAGATCAGTGCCTCAGTGAATATGCCGACCGTATTGCCGCTGTGATTATAGAGCCAATACCCGCCAACAATGGCCTACTGATTCAGCGACCTGAATTTTTACAATATCTGAGAAAGAAATGCACTGAGCATGGGGTCCTTCTCATTTTTGACGAAGTAATTTCCGGTTTTAGAATTGGTTTTCAAGGAGCTGCTGGTTACTATAATATTCAACCTGACCTCATTACTTACGGAAAAATTATTGGTGGTGGAATGCCAGTCGGAGCATTTGCAGGTCCAAGAAAATACATGAAGCATATAGCTCCTGAAGGGCCTGTATATCAAGCCGGAACTCTCTCTGCCAACCCCATGGCAATGGCCGCAGGATATGCCACTTTGAAGGAATTACTCGTTGATGGTTTCTATACACAACTGGAGGGGCGCACCAAAAAACTCACTTCAAGTTTGCAGCAGCACATTGACAAAAAAGGTTACGAGGCCGGATTACAGCAAATAGGATCAATTTTTTGGCTTCGGTTTTCCAAAGATATAACCAGGAGGTCCGATCAAATAGATACTTCCAAGATGGACTTATTCAAACGATTACATGCTAAACTGTTGCACGATTTGGTCTATTTGGGCCCTTCCGGTTATGAGGTCGGTTTTGTTTCTTCTGCGCATTCTGAAGAAGATATTGAAGTAGCAGTTGAAAAAATGTGTAAGGCTCTGGATGAGGTAATGAAATAGCATGGTAAAGCAAAATCCTTTACGCTTGCGCTTACTATCCAATGGGGTCATCGCCTACATGTGTTTAGCCTTTACCTGGTGGAGTATATTACTCTACACAAAAAATGAAGATGCGTACCAAGCCAAAGTTGAAATCCTTCGCCTGGGCATGGTTGCAGAAGGCACTTATCAAAACGAAGCAACTTTTACCTCCTCCCCTCCTTTTAAAAAATTGCAGAAGGAATACAGCAGACAGGAGTGGATGATTCTTGGAGAAGCTGCGCTCTTTATGCTAAGTATTATTTTGGGGGTTTGGATTATCAATAATAGTTACAGTCGATTAATAAGAATAGCAGAGCACAAGAGAAATTTTTTGTTGTCCATCACTCATGAACTCAAATCACCGATTGCCTCAGCACAGCTCGGCTTGCAGACTATTCAAAAACGGGCGTTGAGTAGAGAGCAGACGGAAATGGTATCTATCAATGCGCAACACGAGTTAGACCGATTAAAAAATTTGGTAGATAATTTACTGTTGGCATCAAAAATGGAAGCCAATTACAAGCCGGTCTTTGAACTCGAGAACGTGAATCTTTTAATCCGGGACTATGTGAAGAGAATGAGCGTTGCTTACCCTTCTGTAGAATTCAAATTAACCTTGGATACGGAAAATCAAACTGCAGAAGTCGACCGATCGGGGATTTTTTCGATTTTGAGCAATTTGGTTGAAAACGCTATTAAGTATTCTGATGAAGATCCTGAGGTCACCATTAGAACAGAAATAAGAGATGAAAAATGGTGCCTTTCTGTAGCAGATCGGGGCGTAGGCATTCCAGAAAAAGAGAAAAGTAGCATTTTTAATAAATTCTATAGAGTAGGATCTGAAGATACTCGTAAAACAAAAGGCACTGGTTTGGGTTTGTATATAATGAAAGAAATGACGAATGCCCACGGTGGGCAAATAGATGTTCGCGACAACAAGGGTCAGGGCACTATATTTACTGTCACATTACCCAGATTTCAAAAGTAAAGAACATGCGCATATTATTAGTGGAAGATGAAGAAAGCATCAGGACCCTCCTGAAATTCAACCTCGAAATGGAAGGTTATGAAGTATTGGCCGTAGGTAACGGGAAAAAGGCAATTGATTTAGTAGATCAACAACATTTTGATTTGTTGTTACTAGACATAATGTTGCCTGAAGTTGATGGTCTTCAAATTGCGGAACACGTTCGCTTAACTCAATTTGATATCCCTATCATATTTCTCACGGCAAAAGATGATCCGGAGGAACGCGTTGAGGGTTTAAAAAAAGGCGGGGATGATTACATTACGAAGCCTTTCAATTTAGAAGAGTTATTATTGAGAGTTAAGAATCAACTCAAGCGAAAAGAGAAAGAAAGTAATAATGGAGTGGAGGAATACGAATTTGGTGATTACAGAGTCAACTTCAAGACCTATGAAGTGACTTCCCATCGAGAGACTTTTGAATTAACCAATAAAGAAGCCATGTTACTTAAACTGCTTATTGATCGCAAGGGAGAAGTAGTGTCCCGGCAACAAATATTACAAGCTGTTTGGGGATACGATGTATATCCTTCCACGAGAACCATTGATAATTTTATTTTGTCTTTCAGAAAATACTTTGAAAAAGACTCTAAAAACCCGAAATTCTTTCATTCTGTCAGAGGAGTGGGATATAAATTCGTCGACGAGTCTTTATAGCTTCACTATCCAGGTAGAAGATCTTCTCATGGTGGCAGGAATAAGACGATAGATTACAATGATTCCCGTTTTGCGTAAAGGATTGTAACCGGCCGAAGGCGTCTCCAAGGAATTGGGGACCGCCAGCGGTGAAAAGCCTGGTCGCCCTTTGGGCGATACGCCCAAAAAAATTTAAGAAGAACTTGCATTGAGTTTGCCTACTGTAGCCTGTGTGGCTGCGGCTGTAGCAAAGGGAGTAGCGAGGAAAAAGCCGGCGATGGGTAAAGCATATATGATGAGATACCCCAAACCTATGCCCAATGCAACGCCTCTATTATCTCGAACAAACTGAATTGTATCTTTGTAATTTAGGTGGCGCTCAAGTGTGTAATCCATGTGTCCAAACCCAATATAATAGGCAGAAACCAGGACGATGAGAAAGCTTGAAAAGGGGGAAACGGCCGGAATAAGACTCAGGAGCAATAAGGATAAGAGTAGAAAAAGTTCGCGAATAACATTCCTCAAATTAATTCGCAAAGATCGCCAAATATCTACCATAATATTCTTCCAGGACCAGGTCGAAGCCTTGGCTTTCGGACTTAACTCTGCCTCAATACTTTCCGAATAAAAACTCATAAAAGGAGCGCTAATAATCAATACCACGTATTTGAAAAGCAAAAGATAAATAGCTATCAGGCTGATCCAAGCAAAAGTACTTGCCAGGTAAGTCTGATAATCGGATGTCTCCCGCCAGGACAAAAAGTCAATGAGTGCTTCGCCTACCTGAGGGGCAAACGTATAAGCCCCGTAGGCATAAAGAATACTGAATAGAAGTCCGGCGAAACCAGGAATTAAAAAAAACACTTTCTTTTTCCCCTTAAACAAATGGGGAATTACAGAAAAGAAGGCGGAAAATGCCGATAATAGTCCTTTTAACATGGCTCGATGAGATTCATTGTTACTCAGTAGTTTTAGACTTCTTTTTCCGCTTGGTTTTGAAAAAGTTTTTCAGATCTTTTTCACTCATGAAATTCAGCTCGGTAAACATTCTAACGATAAACTTCTTGAAGTCCTGGTAGTCCCGGCCTCTCTTATCGGTGTAGACTTTGTTAAATGCTCGCGCGTAATCCATAGTAAAATGCTTGACAGCCTGACTGAATTTCTCGTTTTGGAAAATATTAATGTAGGTAACAAAAACCGGGAATATTTCCATAAACTCTCTGAAGTCATCCGGTCCAAGGTCAGAAACTACCGACCTGAAGTACTTTAAAATCACCAGTCGCAAGCACTCATTAATGGTCGACAATCCATCGTGAGCATAAAAGAACTCTCTCACTGCCTTCTGAGTATCTTCATGAGTATACCCTTTGCTATGAATAACATCTGTCATGTCGTAATACATAGTCAAGTCATCCTCAATGGACTTATCCAATAAGTCTGATACTCTACGATCACAATCTGGCGTCACGGGTAGGCGGCTATCCAGGAGATCTCTTAGAAAGATAAAATAATTGTTATTAAAGCCTTCTACATCACTCCGCTCAATATTTAAACGCTTTTTAAGCACCGCTTGAGATTTGGATGATACCTCAAGATAATTGATAAACAACCCAAACATGTAGATATATTCCAGACTGCCCGGCAGGTCATCATTTCGAACAAAATCAACGATATAAGATTCAAGAGAACTATTGTCCTTTTCACGCAAAATGAGTTCGACGATAAATTTCTTCAGTTTGGGATAAAACAGTTTAAGTTCTGTTGCATTAGAAGGGAATTTTGCCGTGTAGAAATTCAAGTTATCAAACTGGCGTTTATAGTTTTGATAGCCCGCTTTTCGTTCTTCAAGATCTCTATATCTGCGCTGTCTTTGTTCATTGAGAAAAGAAGAAACCCGCTGTAATTTAACCGAATGGATAATATTGGTCACCCAAATATCAGAACTCAAGGCAAAACCAATCTGCACGCCCTGCCCAATTCTGTTCTTCACGATATCAAAGTTGGGAGAAGTGCAAATGTATAAAAGCACCTTTTGAAAAGAAGGTTGCGGCTGGATGTAGCGATAATTGTCGTCAACTACTGCTCTGAGAACATTGAATCCAAGTAAACGAGGCGCGTACAGCGTCTCTAATCGATCATCCAACAGACGATCTTCCAGGTCCATAATTTGCATCGGGTGGTTATCCGCTACACCTTGATATAGTGCTTCAATCTGCGGTTCAAATTCAAGGGCCATTGCTCGGTAAGAACTATCCTCTTCATCATCTAAATACTGTTCCAAAGCCGGAGAGTTTTGAATCAATTCGGCAATAGCATCAAGTTCCTGAATATATTTTGGGTCCAATGGTTCCATAATGTAGCTAGGTTTTAATATGAATCAACCTGATAGGATTTTAAGCCCTATCAGGTTGAAAAAATTATAATATTATATCGCACGAAGGCAAAACCAAATTTTTCTCAGCTGTCCTTACTCCTCTTCGTCTACTTGAGGTTTTGGTGCTTCTCCAAAGAGTCTAACTCTTAGTGCTTCTTGTTCATCTGCCGTCTTCTTTCTTCTTTCCTCAACTTTTTCATCTTTTTCAGAGATAAAGTCCATGTAAAGCTGCTCGGCTTTTTCTTCCGTTAAGGCGCCTTTTTTCACCCCTTTCGCAAGATGTGCTCTGTACAACACCCCTTTAAATCTCAAGATGGCTCTCACCGTGTCGGAAGGTTGTGCTCCTTTCTGGATCCATTCAAATGCAAGGTCCCGGTCCAAGTCTATGGTCGCCGGCTTCGTCATCGGATTATAAGTACCGATTTTCTCAATATACTTACCGTCTCTGGATCGCCTTTTATCGGCAATTACAACATGATAAAAAGGTTGTTTTCTTCTACCTTTTCTCGATAATCTCATTCTTACTGACATGCGAATATTTTTTTTTGTTATAGAATACCTCTCTACTCAGACGCTGCTGACAACAGAGGTTTTCGCATGGCAAAGATACACAAATTCGCGAAACGCTATACCTTCTACCCAATTAAATACCCTGAAACAAAAAAGTAACAGGGCGAGAGTTTCATTCTGTTAAAGCCCGGCACCAATATTTTTCATCTTCTCAATGGTAAGCGTTGGGTTTTCTGTCTTAAAAATAGCACTACCCGCAACCAAAACATCTGCTCCTGCTTCAAGGATTTTCTGTGCATTATGGAGCCCCACTCCCCCATCAACCTCAATTTGGGTTGAAAGATTTCGAGTGGTAATCTCAGCTTTGAGTCTTCTGATTTTATCCAAAGTTCGGTAAATGAATTTCTGTCCACCAAAACCTGGATTTACTGACATGATCAAAACGAGGTCTGTATCTTCCAGGACATCAAAAACCATTTCAACGGGGCTATGCGGATTGAGTGCAATACCTGCCTGGGCGCCTTGCTCCCTAATGGATTGAAGGGTCCGATGCAGGTGAGTACAGGCTTCGAGATGAACCGTTAATATATCTGCCCCGGCGTCTACGAACTGCTTGACATACTTTTCCGGTTCCACAATCATAAGGTGTGTATCCAAGGGGATATTGCAAACCTCATTAACTGCCTTTATGATATCCATTCCGTAAGAAATGTTCGGGACAAACTTTCCATCCATAACATCTAAATGCAGCCAATCGGCCTGAGAGTCATTCATCATCTGAATATCGCGTTCCAGGTGCAAAAAGTCAGCAGAAAGGAGAGAGGGAGAAATTTTGTGTTTGGGCATTATATTGGTTTTTAAGTGTAAACGACATCATCTTCTGATGGAAAGTCGAGGCCTTGTAACTTGAGGTATACTGCCGCTGTCACCCAAACATCCCTTTCGCAATATCTGGAAATCCTGTCTAGGTCATTATCCACCCAATACACTTTCCCAACCTGACTTCCATCGATATCTTCTTTGGGTGAAGGAATATCGAAAATAGCCGCTAATAAGTCAAGGGAAGTATAGTGTTTGTAATCGCCAAACTTCCAAAGTTCTAATGTATCAATAATGTGTTTCAATTCCCACGGTTTTTTACCCTGAAAATTCAGCGCATCCGGCAATGGCATATTGTGAATGAGCAGTCGCCGACCAATATATGGCAAGTCAAATTCTCTAACATTATGTCCACAGAGATATTGAAATTTGCGGTCGGAAAAGGAATCCTCAACTAATTGGGAGAAATCACTCAAGATGGCTTGCTCGTCATCACCGGCAAAACTTTTCACCCGCATGATATAATTTTCAGATTCGCCTGGAACTAGAAACCCCACTGAGATACAAATAATTTTTCCAAATTCGGCAAGAATAGCAGCGCGCTCTTTGTACACTTCATTCCAATCCACCTCTTCTGTGGGTAAATTTTTTAGTTCAGGACTCAGAAATCGCCTGGACTTCTTCTTCCATAGGGTTTGAAGTCGTTCCGGTATTTCGTCTATTTCGGATTTACCGGACACGGTTTCTATATCGAGAAATAATATTCTACTTTCTTTCACTGTTGATAACCTTTACACAAATAAAAGAAAAAGCTGAATAATTTTCAGTTCTTGAGGGAGTTAAGTATAAAATCAGGACAATTTTCTGATTAATACCGCTTTTTTTTGAATCTTTACCAAAAGATCTATATCAAAGAAATATGAGTCGAAAATCCAATAGAGACAAACTGACTGTCATTGCTATCATTGCCATTATGTTGTTGCTTTTGATCAATGCATACATGATGTATAATAAATACAATCAGGATAAGATTATTCAGCAGCAACAACAAGAACTCGAAGAGGTTACCAACCTTAAAAACGACTTGGATGAAGAGTATTACGAGGCCTTATCTGAACTGGACGACCTTAAATCAGACAATGAAGAGCTCAATCAAATCATAGAAGAACAAAAGGAAAAAGTCCGAGAGCAGAAAAAGACAATTGATCGATTGATTGTTGACCGAAGGAAGTTTAGAGAGGCGCAAGCTCAGCTTGAGGAGATGAAGTCAAATATCGATCAATATTTAGGAGAAATGGAACAGTTGTACAAGGAGAAAGAGGCCTTGACAAACCAAAACATGACTCTTGAGGAAAGAAATAAGAGTCTGGAAATGCGCGTATCAGATGAGGAAAAAAAGAAACAGAGGTTAAAAGAAGAAAAAGATACGCTTCTATCTTCTACAATACAATTGAAAAAACAGCAAAAAAGGTTGGCTGAAAAAGTCGATTTAGCATCAGTTATCCGCGCAGAAAAAATTGAGGCTGAGGGATATAAGGTCTCTAGAAGCGGTAAATACAGAAGCCGAAGAAAAGCAAATAATATCGATGTCCTGAAAATTTGTTTCCAAACTACTTTTAATCGAGTAGCACCGAAAGGGGAAGAGACATTTTTCATAAGGATTATCAATCCGGTGGGTGAAACCATGGCGATCAATGCACTAGGTTCCGGCACATTTGGTACCGATGCTGGGCAGGAGATTAGATATACCCAAAGCATTGAAATTGATTATCAAGGTGAGCCGAACCGCTACTGCATGGAGTGGAAACCCAATGCCTCTTTCCAGGAGGGCTTATATGAGATAGAGATCTACAATAAAGGACATCGCACGGGAAAGGAAACCTTTGAGATGAATTAGTGCGCCCCGGTACATCGTTTTTAGCCTAAACAGTTCTTAAGATTGGATCTTTCTTGAACTATTTTTGATAAAAAGACTTTGAGTATTACATGATAGGGTGGGAATTTAACAAATATACAGGCGAGAAAGAATCCGGAACTCCTTTTGACCGCTTATTGGAAATATTCAAGGAATTACTGATGTACACATCGGGTGATCCCAACGAAGCAATACAGTGGCTTACCATTCTGGATCGCAAGCACCAACTCACAGATGATAGTTATGGGATTGGAGACTTCATAGAGGATCTCAAGAGAAAAGGGTTTCTTACTGATGAGGAAGGAGGCCCGGGGCTCAATGGTGGAGTTCCGACCCAGAAGTTAGAATTGGCATTGCGACAAAAAGCGTTGGATGATATTTTTAACGACCTAAAGAAAACTAGAAGTGGTGATCACGACACGAATTTTACGGGAAGGAGTTTTGAGTCGGATGACGGACTGAGGCCATACGAATTCGGAGATAATACAGAAGATATTGCTTTATCTGAATCCATGAGAAATGCCCAAATTAATCATGGAATTGACCAGTTTCAATTAGGTCAGGGAGATTTAGAAGTAAGACAAACAAAGCATCAATCACAAACGAGTACCGTCTTGATGATTGATATTTCTCACTCAATGATTCTCTATGGCGAGGATCGCATTACTCCGGCAAAGAGAGTGGCTATGGCACTTGCCGAATTGATACATACTCGTTATCCTAAGGATACGCTCGACATTGTGGTCTTTGGTAATGATGCCTGGGAAGTTCAGGTAAAAGACCTTCCCTATTTAGAAGTAGGTCCCTATCATACGAATACTGTTGCCGGACTGGATTTAGCTATGGGAATCTTGCAAAAAAAGAGAAATCCCAACAAGCAAATCATGATGATTACCGATGGGAAGCCATCCTGTCTAAAAATTGGAAAAAAGTACTATAAAAACTCTTTTGGGCTAGATCAAAAAATTGTGAATCGAACACTGAGCTTGGCATATAAGTGTAGAAAGTCGAATATTCCGATCACTACATTTATGATTGCGCGTGATCCCTACCTCATGCAATTTATAGATCAATTCACAAAAGCCAACAATGGAAAAGCTTTTTACAGCTCACCAGAAGGCGTTGGCAAGTTTGTATTCATGGATTACAAGAAAAACAGAGGAAAAAAAACATAAAATATGACGCGACCCACGACATTAGGCGCACTTAAAAAAACAGATTACGAGCCGAAAAGCATCAAGTTAGAATTGAGAAATAATCTCATAAAAAAATTAGAGGCAGGGAAGTCTGCATTTCCTGAAATAAAAGGTTTTGAAGATACTGTAATTCCCGATTTGGAGCGGGCTATTTTATCCGGACACAATATGTTATTATTGGGACTTCGTGGTCAGGCCAAAACGAGAATAGCGCGGTTGTTAGTTGAATTGCTAGATGAATACACGCCTTGCATCTCCGGCAGCGACATTATGGATGACCCTCTCGCTCCCATCAGTAGTGAAGGTCAAAGAATGATTGAGGAGAATGGAGATGAGACCCCCATTCAATGGATTCACAGATCCGAGCGCTTCGTGGAAAAGCTCGCTACTCCCGATGTGAGTATAGCAGATTTAATAGGAGATGTAGACCCCATCAAAGCGGCGACTCTAAAATTGCCGTATTCGGATGAAAGAGTCATTCATTTTGGTTTGGTGCCCAGATCGCACCGATCCATATTTGTGTTGAATGAGCTACCGGATTTGCAAGCGAGAATTCAGGTTGCCCTTTTCAATATTTTGCAAGAAGGGGACATTCAGATTCGCGGTTTCAAACTGAGGATGCCTCTGGATATCCAGTTTGTTTTCACGGCCAACCCGGAAGATTACACTAACAGAGGTTCTATTGTAACTCCTTTGAAAGACAGGATTGAAAGTCAAATTTTGACTCACTACCCAAAGACCTTAGACATAGCCAAATCAATTACCCGGCAGGAAGCAAGAATTAGTGAAGAAAGAAAGTCCAAGGTGTACGTACCCTCAATTTTGGAGGATTTTATTGAATTAATCGCATTTAAAGCTAGAGAAAGCGAGTATGTCGATGAAAATAGCGGAGTTTCAGCTCGAATGAGTATATCCGCCTTAGAAAATTTATATTCCACGGCGGAGAGAAGAATGATAAGGAATAAAGAGAAAAATACAACCGCTAGAATTACTGACTTTTGGGGCATCATTCCATCGATTACGGGCAAATTAGAGTTAGTGTATGAAGGCGAACAAAACGGCCCTTATGAGGTGGCGCTTTCCATTATAGAGTCCGCATTACAGGATTTATTTCTGATGAATTTCAAGAATCCAGACAGCGCCTCACAGGGCGCTGAATCACCGTATGTTGACATAAAAAATTATTTTGAAGACGGAAATAAGATACAACTGTTAAATGATGATACGCACGGAAAATATGTAAAAAAATTATCGCAAGTGGCTGGTTTGAAAGCTCTGGCTAAACTCAATAATTTCGATGATGGGAAAGACATGGCCATTGGAATGGAACTCATATTACATGGTCTGAGCACGTTCAATGTGATTGAGCGAGAGATAGTAGAGCAGAAGTTTCAGTTTTCAGATCCCCTTTCGGGTATGTTTGATGATGATTTGGGGATTGATGAATAAATTTGAGCTGGCGTGCTCGCGCTGTAAAGCTTAAACTTCTGGTTTAAAAAAAAAACACCCTTATCCAGCAATCTAGGTGTTAGGTAGGCAATTTCGGTAAAATATCTAGTATTGGAGAATAAAGGTTTTCTCAGGGAAAGAGACAACGGGGGGATTTTCTCTGAGATCCATTCTCGCAGGCAGCTCTTCAAAGGTGCTTTTCATGAGTAGTACTTTCTCCTTTTGTAGTGTATTGGGATGAGCATTACTCCTATGGGAAAGCGCCCGGAGGGCGAAAGCGTGAGGTGCCTGAAGGGCCTGGTGCCGCCAAGGGCGGTAGGAGCGAATAGCGAACCCCGGAAGGGACCGACCCCCGCCAACGAATTGGCGGGGGGCACGCCCAAACCAAACAAACGAGATGACCGCTGTACATCGTAGCAGTCGTTTTTTAATTTCACCCTATCCGACCAAAATGTAAATTCATGACAATTTCAAGCAACAATAATGGGTGTCCTCGAGACGTCTGAGGGGGCAAGTGGGCTTGCAATACTTGTATAGGAGAGAAATAACTGTTACTTTTATTAATTATATGAGTATTATTTACTCATCGATTGAAATGAGGTTTGAAAGTCACTATGAAAGGTTCTAATTTTAAAATATTTATTGTTGAAGATGATGAGTGGTATGGGAATATCCTTCGTCATCACTTGTCGCTCAACCCGGATTACGAGATCGAACTATTCACTTCGGGGAAAAAATTACTTAATGCACTTCACAAGAAACCGGATTTAGTCTGCATGGATTATGGTCTCCCGGATATAGATGGGAAAAAGCTTATCGAAGAACTAATATCCATTGATCCGAACTTACCTATTGTTGTAATCAGTGGTCAGGAGGAAATATCTGTAGCCGTGAATCTTTTGAAGTCGGGCGCAAAAGACTACATCGTCAAGGATGAGCATGCCAAAGATATTCTATGGAAGGCCATCATGAACATTAGAGAGAATCTATCTCTGAAGAAAGAAGTAGAGAAGCTCAAAGAAGAATTGGAGGTGAAGTACGACTTCGAGGGAAAAATTATAGGTCAAAGCAAGGCAATAAAAAAGACATTTACTTTAGTACAAAAGGCAATTCAGTCCAATATCAATGTTTCGCTCAGTGGAGAGACAGGCACGGGGAAAGAGGTGTATGCCAAAGCCATACATTTTAATAGTCTCCGTCGAAAGCAGCCTTTTGTCGCTGTAAATATGGGGGCCATTTCAAAAGACTTGGCCGAGAGCGAACTATTTGGACATGAAAAAGGGGCATTTACAGGTGCTGCGGCACTGAAAAAGGGGAAGTTTGAGGAAGCTGACGGCGGAACTTTGTTTCTAGATGAGATTGCTGAAATGGATTTATCCTTGCAGACGAAATTATTGCGAGTTCTTCAGGAGAGAGAAGTAGTGCGGGTCGGAGGGAACAAAACAATTCCCATCAATATTCGCCTGATAAGTGCGACTCACAAGTCATTATCTGAGGAGGTTCAGGCAGGAAATTTTAGAGAGGACTTGTATTTTAGAATCATAGGATTACCTATTGAACTCCCCCCTTTACGCGAACGCGAGAATGATGTGTTAATTCTGGCCAAACATTTTATCGACGAGTATGCAAATGAAAATAAGGTAGAGCGCCCCGTTTTATCGGAAGGTGCTAAAAAGAAGTTGAAGGATTATGCCTTTCCCGGAAACGTAAGAGAACTGAAAGCGGCGATCGAACTTGCCTGCGTCATGCAGGATGATGGGAAGGTTCAAGAAAACGATTTGACATTTTCTCAATTATCAAATCAACCTTTCTTCTCCATGAATGAAAAAACGCTAAAGGAGTATAATAATGATATTATTAGCTATTTTTTGAATAAGTGCGATGGAAATGTAGTGAAAGCGGCAAATAAATTAGACATTGGGAAATCGACGATTTACAATTTACTCAAAGACGGATCCATAAAATCAGAAAAGTAAATGAAGAGACAGTTCTATGCCAAGGACATTAACGATTTAGAGTGCACCTTAAATCAATTAAAGAATCAGGATCGAGTCCACGGAATGGTCCTATTCAAGGCGGAAAGTGAACAAAATCATGCCCCGCGTTTCGAAAAGATCATCCGTGCATTTCCAAAAGCAATTTTCGGCGGTGTCTTTCCCGGACTTATCATCAAAAGAAAATTACTTCACCAGGGTTTCTTAATTCACACCTTTGACTCAGCAATTCAAACCCAGGTAATTGACTTGTCTACTGATTCGGTAGATCAACAAGTGAGACAAATCCCTTCCTTAAAAGGTAAAATCAATACGATTTTTTGTTTAATCAACAACTCCTCCGTCCGAAAAAACAAGTTGCTGAAAAGCATTTTTGATCGTTTTGGTGAGGACGTGTATTATATCGGAGCTGAGGCTGGAGTGGAGAGTTATAGTCCCGGTTGCTCCATTTTTCACAATTCCGGTCTCTACAATGACTCGGCTGTAATCACTGTTCTCTCTGAAAAAATATCGCTGGGATTTGCCCATGGATGGACCCCTGCCAGCCGGCCGTTAAAGGTCACTCGATCCAATGGGAAAAAGCTCGTAGAACTCGACAGCCAAAAAGCCTCTGAGGTGTATCGGAAAAAACTGCAAGACAAAGTAGAGCCTCTTTCAAAAAGTGATAATTTATCTGCCCTACTCCATAGGTTCCCCATAGGCATGTTGCGCTTGCATTCAGAGCCTATCATTAGAGATGTGATAAAAATTCATAATGGAGAGCTCATGATCAATGAAGATCTTGATGAAGGGGCTTATATTCGAATCATGCATTCGACAAATAACGACCTCATTCAGGCGGCTAAATCCGCTGATCAACAAGCTCAGAATGGCAAGTCGGGGGCAGGGAGTAGCTCCCTTCTTTTTGAGTGCGTAGGAAGAAAAAACTTCTTAGGGCAGAATTTCCAGGATGAATTAGATATTTTTTCTTCCGAGAGGGAATTGAATGGGGTTCTCAGTCTAGGAGAGATCGCCAATACGGGCAATTCATACTTAGAAGGATTTAACAAAACTGTAGTAGTTACCCAATGGAACAGCGCGAAATAAATAGAGAAGTACTGCTGGAATTAGCGATTCATCAACCGATGGATGGGACAGTGGAGGAACTTACAGAAAAGATGCTGGCCCATTATATGCGCAAATTGGAATGTTCAGTCGGCGGAATCATACGCCATAAAGAACTAGAAGTTTGTATTCCTCAGAAATCTCAAAAAACAAAGCTTTGGAACGCATTTCAACAGCTGGTAAAAAAGGCGTTTACATCCAAGAATCAACATATCATTGAAAAAAATGTCGAAGGAAAAGAAATGGTAGTCTTCCCGATGGCAAATTTTGGTATGATGATGCTCGTTCCGATCAAGGGCTTCAAAAAGACGTTTCAATTAGAGTTGCAAGACCTACTATATAAAGCGGGAAAGTTTTTGTTGAGTAGCTTAAAAGAGGAACAGCTCACTTTATTTCAAACCTTTATCGATCATACCTCCGATGCTCTCCATGTCGTAGATGAATTGGGGCAGATGCAATATGTAAATAAATTGGCTGCGGAGAGACTCGGTATTGATCCCGCAGAGTCCAGAAAATACAAGGTGACCGATTTTAGCTCTCTGTTTAGCTCTGAAGAGGAATGGCAGGATCACCTCGACGAGATCCGCGAGAAAAAATTTATGACGCTGGACAGCACCAACCTGCACCATCCGACAGGTAAAATGTTTCCCGTAGAGGTGACCGTGCGCTATGTCCGGGTTTCAGGCAAAGGATTTATCATTGCGAATTCCCGTGATATTTCAAAGCGCAAAATGGCCGAACGAGAACTTCAGGATAAAACACAACAGCTCGAAAGTATTTTTCACGAAATGAGTGATGTAGTATGGACGATGAACATTCCAGACTTCAAGGTAAACTTCATTACCCCTTCAGCACAGAAATTGACAGGCTATGACATTGATCAACTCATATCTAGTCCCAGTTGGTGGGATCAACTGATTCCAGATGAGGACAAAAATTTACCCTTTACCATTCTCGACAAAATCAAAAAGGAAGGGGGCTATAATTTAAAGCATAGGATCAAAACTAAGGATGGAAGTATTAAATACGTGAGAAACAGGGGCAAATTGATTTATAATCAAAAAAATAAGCCCATAAGATTGGACTGTGTAGTCATGGACCGTACGTCACAGTACCAAGTACAAAAGCGCCTCAAGGAGGAAATGGACTTACAGGAAATTCTGATAAATATTTCGACGCGATTCATTAAGCTCGATTTAGAAAAGGTGGCTGAAGCCATTCAACAATCACTCAAAGAACTGGGTGTGTTTGTCAAGGCTGACAGAGGATATATTTCCGATTTAGATGGTGAAAGCGGTAAGTTTTCAAAAATTTATGAATGGAAAAAAGAGAATATAGCCAGCAAACAATTATCGATCAATAGTCTCTCCTTCGAAGCGCAGCAGCCCTTTTTAAATCATATGAAAGAAAAGGGTTCATTATTTATTTCCGACGTGGAAGAAATGTCAGAAAAACATTCTCCGATTAAAGAGTTGTTGAAAAAGCAAAATATCAAGTCCATAATTGTCATTCCCATGATCTCTCATGGGCAGCTCAAAGGAGTCATCGGTTTTGACTTTTTTCAACACTGCGATCAGTTCTCAGAAAAAGAAGAAACCCTGCTTTACCTATTCTCTCAGATGCTCATCAATATTCAGGATCGGTTCAAATGGGAGCGGCAACTCAAATGGCAAGAGGAGAAGTTTAGAAATATTATTTTCAATATGAACTTAGGACTGGTTGAAGTCAATGATGAAGGTAAAGTTGTTTTTGCCAACCAAAGCTTCTGTAATATGTCCGGCTTTACATTGCCTGAACTCTCGGGCAAAAGGGTACCCGAATTGTTGTCATACAATCTGGCAATAGAAAACAGTGACCTTCTGAGTAGTGGGAATCACTATCATCAACCGGGAAATCAGGAAGTGCAGGGATGGGATAAAAATGGGAAAGAGAGATGGTGGCTCATCAGTGAAGCGCCCAATTATAATGATGAAGGAAAAAAGATAGGAGCGATCCATATTCACCTCGACATTTCTCAACAAAAAAGTCTGGAACGCAAACTCGCCAAAGCTAAAAACTTTGCAGAGCAGGCCGCTCACGCCAAAGAATTGTTCCTCGCTAACATGAGCCATGAAATCCGAACTCCACTCAATGGTATTATTGGGATGGTTCGCCTGCTATCTAAGGAGGAGCTCAGTCCCAGCCAAAAGTATTATGTGGATAGCAGTAGTTCGGCGGCAAAACACTTGCTCGCTATTCTCAACAATATTTTAGATATGGCTAAAATTGATCTTGGAGAACTCACTTTAGAAGAAAGCCCATTTTCCGTACCTCAAATGGTCGAAGAGCTCAGCAATATGTTGCTACCACAAGCCAAAAGCAATGGGATCGAACTCAAAACTCACCTAGACCCCGAGCTTAGTCCCTACCTCCTGGGGGATGAAGCGCGTATTCGTCAGATTTTGATCAACTTGGTTTCCAATTCCATCAAATTTACGGAGGAAGGAAGTATTAATATCAAAGTTTGGCCCACAGAGACAACGAAAACGCACCAAAAGGTCATGTTCGAAGTGAAAGACACAGGCATTGGGATTTCTGAAAAATTCGTGGATAATATTTTTGATAAATTCTCTCAAGAACACAACAAAAGAAGCAAAAAATTTACGGGCACTGGCCTGGGAATGACCATTTCGAGAGATTTAGCCCTGTTGATGAATAGTGATATTCACATTAAGAGTAAAAAGGGGGACGGTACCCAATTCTCTTTTGCCCTGGAATTACCCCTCGCAGATGGCGCCAATTTGAGTAATAGCAAACCATCACATAACTGCGAGAAAGACGATTTCGAAGCAAAAGTCGTTCTCATTGTTGAGGATAATGAAATGAGCCGTTTTATTGCGCGTCAAAGTATTTCTTCGATCGGCTGTAAAATCATAGAAGCTTGCAATGGCGAGGAAGCCCTCCAAAAAGCGAAGTCGGAAGCAATAGATCTCGTTCTCATGGATATCCGAATGCCGGTCATGGATGGCCTGGAAGCCACGAAAATCATGCGAGAGGAAATGAAATTTGATCAACCAATTTTGGCCTTAACCGCTAATGTATTTCAAGAAGATATCAATTCATACCTGGAAGCTGGTATGGACGATTATTTAACCAAGCCGTTTGAAGAAAGCGAATTATTGCAAAGAATTAGATACTACCTAAGAAATAAACGAAAACGAAAAATAAATGAGTAAGCCCGAACTTTATGATCTGGACTCCCTAAAACAAATCGCCAGGGGAGATGAAGACTTCATCCATAAGATGTTGGAGATATTTAAAAAATTGGGAAGAGAAACAATCGTTAATTTCCAGCAGGCTCTGGAGAACGAAGATTGGGAAATGGCAGGAAAGGCCGCTCACAAGGTAAAACCGAGCATTGACCAATTAAATATCAGTTCCATCAAAGGTACGGTTAGAAAAATTGAAGACTTCCCTAAGAAAAAAGGCGATACGGAAGACGTAAAACAATGGATTGAAGAGGTGACTGAAACACTAAAGCGCGTGATGGCAGATTTGTAATTTACCATCAAAGATTACAGTGTATTGGCCTAACCTTCTGATTTATTTCCCATGAAGTAAGATAGCTAAATAAAATGAGTCAGGTATAGCTACCTTTGTTGGACATTTTTTCAACCGCTAACATCCAATCACTGAATCTCTACTATAAATTTTATCTTTGTAGAACTAAAAACCGATAACCATGGGTCTGTTGATTTTCCTCATTGCCTTTTACCTCCTGTTGAGTTATTCGCTCACTCTTTTATTCCCCCTCATTGGTATTCCGGCAAAAAAAGGATGGATTCCGGGAGTCAATTTTGGTGCCTGGGCACACGCTGTTGGACGCTCCCCCCATTATGCCTGGTGGTTGCTATTCCCTATTGTCAACCTATTTATCTATGCCAATCTCGCGATTGAAATGGTGCGCTCTTTCGACCAATTAAAGTTCAAACACTCTTTTTTAGCCGTTATCGGTTCCCCTATTTACTTTATCTGGTTGGCGAAAAACAGGCCAAAAGCCTATCGTGGTCCTTCTGTTCAGTTAGAAAAAGCCTATCAGGAAAAAATGGCCACAGCGCTCGAAGAAGAAAAAAAATACGAGTATGAAAAACTCAAAAACAAAAATCCCTATAAAAAAACGAGCGCCAGAGAATGGGCGGAATCCTTGATATTTGCCGTTTTTGCTGCCGCATTTATCCGTATGTTTCTCATCGAAGCCTACACGATTCCCACTTCTTCCATGGAGGACTCCCTCATGGTGGGAGACTATTTATTCGTGAGCAAGGTCCATTACGGCATGCGCACGCCCATGACCGTTGCACAATTTCCGCTCCTCCACAATCGCATCCCCATTTTGCAAACGGAGTCCTACTTAAAATGGCCCTCTCTCCCCTATTTTCGTTTTCCCGCAATCAATAAAGTGAAAAGAAATGATCCCGTCGTTTTCAATTGGCCGGTCGGCGATTCAGTATTTATCCTCCCCTCGCGAACTATCGATATTGGACAGGCGCGTAGATCCGGTAATTTGGATAATTATCAGCGCAGATTTCCTTTCGTTCATCGCCCCTTAGATAAGACGGACTTCTATATCAAGCGTTGTGTGGCCACCGGAGGTGATTCCCTGGAAATTATTGATCGCCAGGTTTTCATCAATGGCGAAAAAGCAACAAACCCCGATGAACTCGCTTACACTTACATCATCAATCTCAATGGGGAATTCCTCAATACTCGAAAATTCAGCGAGTGGAAAATTTCTCAAGAAGACATCCAGCACATGGATGATCGTAAAATTCAGATCGTCTTGACCGGGGATCAAAAGGAAAAAATCCAATCCTTGATTCCCAATGCGACCATTGAACCCCTGGATTTGTCAAGATATCCTTTCCGGGAGGACCACTTTTTTCCTCACGAAGCCGACATTTCCGGCGGTTGGAGCTATGACAATTTTGGCCCTATTTACATTCCAAAGAAGGGGCAAACGATATCCATTAACAAAGAAAATCTACCGCTCTATCAAAGGATAATTAACGTGTACGAGAATAATGATTTGCGTGTAGAAGGCGACGATATTTACATCAATGATCAAAAAACAGAGGAGTACACTTTTCAATGGAATTACTATTGGATGATGGGAGACAATCGGCATAATTCCGAGGATTCACGCATTTGGGGTTTCGTACCGGAAACGCATATCGTCGGTCAGCCCTTATTCATCTTCTTCTCAACAGTGGAAGGCTCCATGGGGAATGGCATTCGCTGGGATCGCGTCTTTAAATCAGCGAATATCAAGCCCGAAGAATAGTATTTTTCTGTACTTTCTTCCTTTTATTATGATTTGGCCGGCCGGCCCCGCCATCCAGCGCGCCAGCCATCCCTTTAGCGGGCCCGACGGGCTATCCGTTCCTACACCGCTGGCCAGAACCGTGCAGGAGTAGGGCCCCTGTTTACACATCGATTCCGCTCATTTGCCTATTCTGATTTCGATCTCCTAAAACGTCCACTTTCTTAAATGGCCCGGGCTCTGCGGTGGCTTCCTTTCGGTCGCCTCCTCGATCCACTCCTGCATCGGTCCGGCGGGCGCGCCGTACCACTCCTATCCCTGCCGGAGGCCACCCGCTGAACAGGCCCAAAATTTCTATCACACAAAGGTGTTTTGCTCCCAGCCGACCATAGAATGTGACTCTATGCGCCCATTCCGGGGAGTCTTTCAGCCTTCCATGGAAAAATGGTACCTTTCATTCAACTTTCGGACACCGGCCGCTTGTTATAAAACAAACAGATCGTATCATGACCTTCAAGGACCAAATGAACCAAGCAGTTCAACTAAAAAACTACCCGCCTCAGCGCATTATTTCTTTGGTACCTTCCCAAACCGAATTGCTGTTTGAACTCGGACTGGAAGACGAGGTCATTGGAATTACAAAGTTCTGTGTCCATCCCAGACAGTGGTTTCACAATAAAAAACGAGTCGGAGGTACGAAAAAGGTAAAAAGAGACATTATCGCGGAACTGAATCCCGACCTGATCATCGGAAACAAGGAAGAGAATACCCGAGAAGATATCAAATATCTACAAGAGCGCTACCCCACCTGGATGTCGGATATCCATACGGTAGACGAGGCCATGGATATGATTTTACAGGTCGGTGCGCTCTGCGGACGCGCCGTCGAAGCCGAAAACCATCTGCAAGAAATCAAAAAGGCGAGACAAGGCATCCCATCTACAGAGAAAAAAATAAAAGTGGCCTATGTCATTTGGAGAAAACCGTGGATGGTGGTAGGAAATAACACCTATATCCACTCCTTCTTAAGCGATTGTGGCTTTGAAAATGTATTTGGTGATCGCCCGCGGTATCCTCAGGTCGAGAAAAAGGAATTGCAGGAACTGGATGTCGATTATATATTTCTCTCATCTGAACCCTTTCCCTTTAAAGAAAAACACCAAAAAGAGTTGTCCGGGAATCTTCCCGCAGACAAGATCTTATTAGTGGATGGAGAAATGTTTTCATGGTATGGCCCCAGGATGAGAAAGGGCTTCGACTACCTAAGAAAATTAAAGGAAGGTTTAAGTGAAGAATAAGGTAACAAGCTGAAGTAGAAAAGAGAATTTGAAAAAATAACAATCAAAAAGAGTTCAAAACGTTTCAAAGCTATTATATTAGGACATTAAACTCTATTATGAAAGGTATTAGCATATATATCATCTTATTTATTCTCTTCTACGCAGCCCGGACAGAGGGATTTGCCCAGGCACCACAAAGCCACAGCCTGGTCATTCAGATGGAGTCTAAAATAGCCTGGGATCAGTGGGTGCGAAAAGCGCAACCGCAAAAAGCGGGAATCAGATGGGATGTTTCCGTAGAAAAATTCAACATCTATACCTTATACACTGATTCTATTCAAAAACAAGCCTGGAGAAAAAGACTCGAAGTCAGCCAGGGGGTCATTCACGTTGAGTCCGTTCATTACGCCACGCCCAGAGGCTACGAACCCAACGACGAGTTGTTTTCTGAGCAATGGGCATTGCCCATCATTGGAGCGACGAGAAGTTGGTATGAATTGAATGGAGCCGAAAGTGGCATGGGTGACGAGATCGTCGTAGCGGTTTTGGACAATGGATTCTTAGAAGACCACCCGGATTTAGAGAATCAGCTCTGGATCAACCCCCACGAAATTCCCAATAACGGCATCGATGATGACAATAATGGGTATATTGATGATATCTCAGGCTGGAACTTCGAAGATACTAGTCCTATCCATCCTCCAGGCTTTCATGGCACTCCTGTGGCAGGTATCCTGGGTGCATCTACAGATAACGGAATAGGAATTGCCGGTGTAGCTTACAACACGAAGCTCATGCCGCTGAGTCCGACCGGACGAACGAATACTGAAATATATCCGGCATTAGAATATGTCCACGAACAAAGAAAACGCTACAATGAAAGTCAGGGCCAGGAAGGTTCATTTGTCGTAGCCGCTAACATCTCACTGGGGATAGATAACATTTTCCCCTCCGACGCACCCACTTGGTGCAACCTTTTGGATAGTCTTTCTGAGGTTGGTATTATCGTCGTAGTGAGTGCCACCAATAATCCCGTTGATATAGCGATCGAGGGAGATATGCCAGGATTGTGTGGATCATTGACCCAGATCACGGCAACGAAAACTCTGGAAAATGATGAGAAAGATCCGGATGAAGGAGGTTTCAATCAGGACTTTGTTCATTTAGGAGCTCCGGGAAATAATATACAAGCTACTAGAGCAAATGGCAATTACGGCACCTTCAGTGGAACCTCCGCTTCTGCACCTATGGTGAGTGGAGCTATCGCTTTGCTCTATAGTTCCCCCTGCCCTGAGCTGGCGGAAGCAGCCATTAGCGCTCCCAGAGAAACAGCAATAAAAGTCAAGCAACTTATTTTAGACAGCACAACGCCAAATGAAAGTTTAGAAGCCCTAACAGTCAGCGGAGGGCGGCTAGACATATTTCAAGCGCTAATAGATCTTCCTAAGACGCTTTGTCAGAGAGACTCTGCTGATTTCACTCAAATTGGAGATGATTTTCAACTCAACAAAATATTCCCCAATCCCAACAGTGGAGCGTTTCAATTTAGCTACACCCCCACTTCCCTATCTCCTATAAACGCAAGAATCATCGACTTATCGGGTCGGGAACTATGGCAACAGGAGTACCGTCCTTTTATTTTCCAGAAACAGACCTTCCCTGTCAATTTGGAACATAAATTAACCAATAGCACATATATCTTTGAGATAGAGCAGGATGGAAAAAGAGAAAACAGTCTCTTCGTTTGTATAGACTAAACCGGGCGCTTTACAAATTTCCTCATGCACCCTATATTTATACTCTTTGACTTGTTACATAAATTATAAAGTGTTATCTTTGCCCTCGCAAAAGTTGAGGGATCATAAAATGATTCCAAAACTTGTTGGCTTCGTAGCTCAATTGGATAGAGCACCTGACTACGGATCAGGAGGTTGCAGGTTCGAATCCTGCCGAGGTCACAATAGCGCCGATGTATTTGGCAATATTAAATTGATTGTTCAACTTTTTGCCTGGCAAGAAGTAAAATTTTATAACTATGGCACGTGTATGTGACTTAACCGGAAAAAGACCTGTATCAGGGAATAACGTTTCTTTTTCAAATGCAAAAACCAGACGTAGGTTTTTACCCAATTTAAAGAAAAAGAGATTCTATGTTCCTGAAACAGATCAGTGGGTAACTTTGAAGGTCTCAACAAAAGCCCTCAAGGCCATTAACAAAATGGGCATCTACGCCTACGTTAAAAAACTGGAGAAAAAGGGAACTCCTCCGAACATAAAATTGTAATAGTTTAAAGAAGCATTATGGCTAAGAAGAGTAAAGGAAATCGTATTCAGGTAATTTTGGAGTGTACTGAAATGAAAGACAGTGGACTGCCTGGGACTTCCCGGTATGTGACCCACAAAAATCGAAAAAACACTCCTGAAAGAATCGAGTTGAAGAAATTCAACCCTATTCTAAAAAAATATACCGTTCACAAAGAAATTAAGTAAACATGGCAAAAGTATCGAAAAACGCAAGAGTTGCTCAAAGAGCAGCCAATGCAGGCTCTGGAAAAGAGCACGTTAAAGTTGTTCAAAGTATTAAAAACCCCAAAACAGGAAAGTATTCCTATAAAGAGGTCATCGTACATAAAGACAATGTAAAGGAGTTTTTTGCTAAAAAATAACTCCCGTTTCAAATGATTAAATTTGACAGGCTTTTCTTTACATAGAGAAGCCTGTTTTTATTTGACCCAAATTGCAATTATGAGCTTCTTTTCTAAGTTTTTTAATAAGGAGAAAAAAAAAGACCTCGATGAGGGCTTAGATAAAACAAAAAAATCCTTCTTCTCTAAAATTTCCAGAGCTGTAGCCGGAAAGGCGACCGTTGATGAAGAGGTGCTCGACGACCTGGAAGAGATTCTTATCTCCTCAGATGTAGGCCTGGAAACAACCATCAAAATCATAGATCGCATAGAAGCGCGTGTGGCTCGTGATAAGTATATGAATACGAGTGAACTCAATAATATTTTGAGAGATGAAATCGTACAATTACTATCTGAGAACAACACAGACACCCTTGAAGACTTCAACCTCCCTGACGACGCTCCTTCTCCCTACATAGTGTTGGTCGTTGGAGTAAATGGCGTAGGCAAAACAACGACCATTGGCAAGTTGGCTCACCAATGGACAGAAAAAGGTAAAAAGGTCGTCATAGGCGCCGGAGATACCTTCCGGGCAGCTGCTGTCGATCAATTAGAAATTTGGTCCCAAAGGGTGGGCTGTGACTTTTACAGTAAGGGCATGCAAACTGACCCCTCCGCCGTTGCCTACGAAACCGTTCAGCATGCCATTCGCAATAAGTTGGATGTCGCCATCATCGATACCGCCGGACGGCTCCATACTAAGATCAATCTCATGCGAGAACTCTCTAAAATGAGAAAATCAACCGATAAAAGTATGCCCGGCGCACCCCATGAAGTCCTACTCGTGTTAGACGCGACAACGGGGCAGAATGCTATAGAACAATGTAAAAAATTTACAGAAGCCACAGAGGTTACTGCTCTAGCCTTAACCAAGTTAGACGGAACGGCCAAGGGCGGGGTCGCTATTGGAATTAGCGATCAATTTAAAATTCCAATCAAATATATCGGCGTCGGAGAAGAGATAGATAAACTACAGGTTTTCAATAAAAAAGCCTTTGTAGAGCAACTCTTTGAAGCTGAATAGATTCACTCAACTGAGAATTTCCGGCTTCCAGGAGCAGCTGATCTCCGTGTAGATGAATCAATAAAACGCAGGCTCACCCCCCTCAATTTATTGGTGGGGCACAGCGGAATTACGTTAATGTGTCTGAGATTATTCAATCTTTGTAGATAGGTACAGCTTGTCCCGCTTGGCGGGAGCCGCACGTATCTACCACTAATAAATACCCCCACCCAAAATTATACATCCCAGACGAAAATCACCAAGAAAAGAGGATCCAACCCATCATCCGCGAAAGTTGTGCGCTGGCTCCCCTTTATGGGCCGGGGGCGCGCGCTTGCCAATAATTGAAAAACTAATACACTGAAAATGATCATCGCAAACTTAAGCATCAAGAAAAGAAATTCGGACCCATCACCAGTGATGACGGCGCGCCACTTGTCAACAACAAACCTCTATTCCTACCCATCCATCCATCCTGAAAATCCTGGTTCAGACAATTGAGGTACTACAATGATAGAATCAGGTCTCTTACCACCATTCTAAAAACCTTTTATAAAAAAGCTTCGAATTACCTTCGGCCCCAAATGCTAAAACCCCTACATTTTTTGGAGAATAGGTTGTTCTTTTTAATCATCCAACTTCAGCACCTGCAAAAAGGCCTTTTGCGGAACTTCAACTGAGCCGACCTGACGCATTTTCTTTTTCCCTTCTTTTTGCTTTTCAAGCAATTTTCGCTTTCGTGAAATATCTCCACCATAGCATTTCGCGGTCACATCCTTTCTCAATGCAGAAATAGTTTCTCTGGCTATGACTTTCGCTCCTATCGAAGCCTGAATGGCAATTTTAAATTGCTGACGAGGTAATAGCTCCTTTAGCCTCTTGCAAATTCTCCGTCCTAACTCTTCCGCCTTTTGGCGATGCACTAATGCACTCAACGCATCCACCGGCTCACCATTGAGCAATATATCCAGTTTAACGAGATCGGACTTTCTATAATCCACCGGCTGGTAGTCAAAAGAAGCATATCCTCTGGAAATGGATTTTAAGCGATCATAAAAATCGAAAACGATTTCTGCTAATGGCAATTGGAAAGACAATTCCACTCTCTCTTGAGTCAAATACACTTGCTTGGTCAATTCTCCTCTCTTGTCGATACACAATGTCATAATCGACCCGATGTACTCCGGCTTGGTAATAATCTGAGCGTCAATATAGGGTTCCTTTACGTATTCCAACATGGTCGGTTCAGGCAAGTCTGAAGGGGTGTTGACTACGTATTCCTTCCCCTTTGTCGTTTTGGCATAATAACTCACGTTAGGCACTGTCGTGATCACTTCCTGACCAAATTCCCGACTCAAACGCTCCTGGATGATCTCCAAATGCAACATACCTAAAAATCCGCAGCGAAAACCAAAACCCAATGCAGTAGAAGTCTCGGGCTCATAGACTAAGGAAGCATCGTTCAATTGCAGCTTCTCCAAACTATCTCGCAAGTCTTCAAAATCATCATTCTCTATGGGGAATACTCCGGCGTAAACCATGGGCTTAACCTCTTCGTAACCCTTAATAGCAGTTTTACAGGGATTTTCTACACCCGTTATGGTATCCCCTACTTTAATTTCTTTTGACTCCTTGATTCCGGTAATGACATAACCCACATTTCCGGCCGAAATACTTTTCACGGGTACTTGACCCATTTTTAAAATCCCTACCTCACTGGCCTCATATTCATTCTCGGCGTGAAAAAACCGAATCAATTGATTCTTTTTCATCGTGCCGTTGAAAACGCGAAAATAAGCTACCACGCCACGATAGGGGTTAAACACCGAATCGAAAACCAATGCTTGCAATGGCTCATTGGCATCACCCTCGGGTGGAGGAATGCGATCTACAATCGCTTTCATAATATCTTCAACTCCAAGGCCTGTTTTACCCGATGCATGAATAATTTCCTCTTCATCACAACCCAATAAATCGACAATCTGATCAGATACTTCTTCGATCAGAGCACTTTCCATGTCCACTTTATTCAGAATGGGAATGATTTCTAAATCGTGCTCCAGCGCCAGATATAGATTACTTATCGTTTGCGCTTGAATCCCCTGAGCAGCATCAACCAGCAATAAGGCCCCTTCACAGGCCTTGATGGAACGAGATACTTCGTAGGAAAAGTCAACGTGTCCCGGCGTGTCAATTAAGTTAAAGGTATATATTTCACCGTCGTCATGCTTGTAGTCTAATTGGATTGCGTGACTCTTAATGGTAATGCCGCGCTCTCTCTCCAGATCCATATCATCAAGTGCCTGATCTTTCATCTGGCGCTCCGTGATGGTCTTCGTAAACTCCAATAATCTGTCTGATAAGGTGCTTTTCCCATGATCAATATGAGCGATCACACAAAAGTTCCTAATATTCTTCATCTTCATACCTGCAAAGATATTAAATCTAATAGTCAATTTTCGATTAGATGCCCCCTACTTATATAGTTTTACGGAGATGAGACGCAGATGGGGGCTCCTGGGCTTACCCCCTCTCTCTATTTCCTCTCAACCTTCGGTATCTTAAGTTCAAATGCATGAGCCAAACCAACACATAAGCCAATACGGTCAATTTCTCAAAAAGTGAATGAAAGAGTAAGAGATCTGAAGAGCTCCAAAAGGCAGGACCCCATTTCAATACGGCCACTTGAATAAGCCCCATGCTTCCCGCTATCCACCAGGCAATGGCGTGCTTGCGACTGCAATCCGGCTCTACATACATGGCAAAACCTGTAAATACAGCACCAAAAGCATAAGCGGCTGCCATTCTTTCCCAAAAGGTATAAAATTGGGGGTAGCTGCTGTCAAAAGGGTAAAGTCCTAAGCCATAACTGTGAAAAGCGCCCAATCCTACCAACAAAAATGCAACTCCTGCCAGCTGTCGAGATTGATGCACGCGCATATTCAACAACCACATTACATGTAGAATGGTCATCGATATACCGGACAGTAATAAAAATCGCCACCAATGATACAGAGAAAGGGAATTATCCAAACCATTATACCCCTTACTGCGCCCCAATTCAAAGAGTAAGTTCTCTGTCAAGGAGAAACTTTTCAACTGACTATGTAGGGAAGTGCCTCCGGAATAGCTACGAATTGCAAAGGCAAGATCCACCATCGAAATGACGAAAAGTATGAGTATTACCCCAAAAAGAATCCAGCGAAACGTCTTCATCTTTTTTTTACAAATGTAAGCATCCTTTAGATCATATTATGTTACTCCTGTCACATACAATCCATTGAATAGCTCGTTGGTTCATTTCTGAAATATGAGATGCGCCCATTCCGCTGTCCGAACAATAATAATTATCTTTCGACTTATAAAATCAGGAGACGAATGATCAACTTAATGAGCGATACCGTAACGCGTCCCACCCAAAGGATGATAGAAGCAATGTTTGATGCTGAAGTGGGAGATGACGTTTTCCAGCAAGATCCCACCATTAACCAGCTGGAAGACAAAGCGGCAAAACTGTTAGGTATGGAGGCAGGAATCTTTTGTCCTTCCGGAACAATGACCAATCAAATTGCGATCCACCTCCATACCCAACCACTGGATGAAGTACTGTGCGACAAAACAGCGCACATTTATAACTACGAGGCAGGAGCCTGGGCGATGCACTCCGGAGTCTCCATTCAACTCCTCGAGGGAGAAAATGGCATCTTTACAGCTCAACAGGTAAAACAAGCGATTCGCCCCACTTTTGATTGGCTGCCTCGGACGCGTTTAGTCGTTATTGAAAACACCTGCAACAAAGCGGGTGGAACCCACTACACTTTGGAGGACATTCAACCTATTTCATCGTTGTGCATGGAAGAAAACTTAAAAACACATTTAGATGGTGCCAGATTATTTAATGCGGTGGCTGTGAGTGGCGACCGACCGGAAGACTATGGCAAGCACTTTGACACCATATCTATCTGTCTCTCAAAAGGTCTTGGTGCTCCCGTCGGATCCCTTTTGTTAGGAGATCACGATACGATTCGGCAAGCTCGAAGAATAAGAAAAGCACTCGGTGGGGGAATGAGACAAGCGGGCTATCTGGCCGCAGCCGGTAGTTACGCTTTAGATCACCATAGAGAACGCCTAGTGCAAGATCACGAAAAAGCTCAAGTATTACGCGATGCCCTGGAAAAGAAATCAGGAGTGAAATCTCTTCGGCCGGGACAAACGAATATCGTGATTTTCGATCTTGAGGAAAATTATATCAGTGCTGAAGAATGGGTAAATACAATGGAAGCCGCCGGCATTCAATGCGTCGCCTTTGGCCCACAAACGATACGCTTTGTGACGCACCTCGACGTTTCAATGGACGATATTCAACAAACTTGCCGATCGATTGAGGCTATGTAGTAAGCAAAAATGGGGTGAATACAACTAGTTCTCTCCACCTTCACCTTTCCGGCGATTCATTTCATCGCGAATATCTGCTGCCTTCTCGTAATTCTCTTCGGCCAGCATTTTATCCAATAACTCTTCCAATCCACTCAGTGGCAAGGACTCTAAACTATCCGTTGCTTTGACCGATGTAGAGCCGGAAGTGGATTCTTTACCGGTACTCCCCTCATCACTTAAAGTAACTCCAGCCTCATCCAAAACCTCTTTGTAGGTGTAAATCGGACACTTGAATCGGACGGCCATCGCGATGGCATCTGATGTTCTGGAATCTATCTCTACAATTTTGCCATCCACATTGCAAACCAATCGAGCAAAGAAAATACCATCGAGCAAGTTATTGATTACGACCTCTTGTAAATCGATCTCAAAAGTTTCTAAAGCATTCTTAAATAAATCGTGGGTCAATGGACGAGAGGGGTTCATATCTTCCATAGCAACAGCTATCGCCTGAGCTTCAAACCCGCCGATGACAATCGGAAGCCGACGCTCTCCACCCTTCTCTCCCAATACCACTGCATAATTATGAGACTGTGTCACACTATGCGATAATGCTACTATTTCCAATTCTAATTTATCCATACCCCAATTTTGAAAAATTCCGACCGACTCGCAAAGAAAATAAAAGAAAAATAATAAAAATTGGAGGTGTTCATTTCACCTCCAATGCTCTCTCTATTCATTACGACGCCTTGAAGCGTTTTATTGCCTCCGTTAATCGCGGAACAACATCAAACAGGTCCGCAACGACTCCATAATCGGCAGCCTTAAAGAAAGGAGCCTCTGGATCTTTATTGATCACAACGATGGTATCTGAGTTATTTACACCCGCTAAATGCTGAATTGCCCCGGAAATACCTATGGCTAAATATAGATTAGGACGGATGGCAATCCCCGTCTGTCCCACGTGTTCGTGATGAGGTCTCCAACCGGAGTCTGCGACCGGACGACTGCAGGCTGTAGTCGCTCCTAACTCATCCGCCAATTCTTCAATAATGTCCCAATTTTCGGGGCCTTTCATACCGCGACCGGCGGAAACGACGAGCTCTGCCTCGGGAAGTGGAATTTCTCCTTTTACCTTATCCACTTTAATGACTTTGGTCTTGGGCGCCTCGAGATCGAGGCTCATGCTTTCCACTTCTACATCTTCACTGCCCATCTCTTCAGGAGGTATACTATTTCCAATCAAGCTCAATACGCGCTTGTCCGAAGAAATCGAATACTTCGCAAATGCTTTTCCCGAGAAAACAGGCTTAATTACCTCAAACCCATTGTCGTTCGAAGGCAATTGATTTACAGCAGACACGCTGCCACAATTCAATTTTGCAGCTAAGCCTCCAATGATGGATTTACCATTTGCACTGTGCTGCATAATGATGGTATCTCCATCTAGTTTCTCCGCAGCTTGCGCAATCGCTGCAGTATACGTTTGTGCATCAAACTGCTCCAGGGCATCAGATTCCAGGGTCACGACTTTTTGTGCACCATAGGTACCCAACTGCGCCGGTGAATCTGCTCCGTGACATACAGCGATGCAATCCGTACCTAAAATATCTGCGGTCTTCCTCGCATAAGTGATGACCTCAAATGTTTTCTTATTAAAAGCCCCGCCATGGGACTCTGCATATACTATAACTGACATATTATCTTTTTTTATTTATATAACTTTGGCTTCTTCGTGAAGAAGTCGAACTAGTTCATCCATATCTTCCGGATCGATCAGGGTAACTTCACCTTTCTCCGGGGGCAAGCTAAATTCTTTTACCTCGAGCGGTGCAGATACCTCATCGGCCTCAACCACATCTAGTGGCTTTCTCTTCGCCATCATGATCCCTCGCATATTGGGAATTTTCTGTTCCGCTAAGCCCTTGGCTGCACTGAGGCAAAAGGGAGGAGCGACTTCTATGACTTCTTCTCCACCTTCAATGTCGCGAGTGATCGTTGCCTTACTTTCATCCTCCATCTCCAATTTGCTGGCGAAAGAAACAAAAGGCAAATCGAGCAACTGAGCCACCATGGCACTCACCTCGGAGCCATTGTAATCAATCGTCTCTTTTCCGAGGAAAACAGCATCAAAAGATCCTTCCTTTGCAAAATTGGCAATATGATGAGCAGTTTCCAGTGCACTTTTGGGCTCTGCATTGATTCTCACAGCTTTATCGGCCCCAATCGCCAATCCCTTTCGGATTACAGAATCGTTTTCAGAAGGCCCAACATTCACTATCGTAACTTCTCCACCAAATTGTTCTTTCAACTCTATGGCACGCACTAAGGCATACCATTCGTCGTACGGATTCATAATAAAGTTGACTCCGTCGGTGTTAAATTCAGAATTATCCGATGTAAATGTAATTTTTGCCGTCGTCTCCGGCGTTTTACTAACACATACTAATATATTCATTTCCGTCGTATTTTTGTGGCTACAAAGATAATAAAACTAGCTGAAAAAGACGATTAGAAAGCCTGTCACGAGGTCAAAATACCGTAAGATATGGATAAACTGAAGCGATTAATCGAAATGCTTAGCGAACAGCCTGAAGATTCATTCCTTCTCTTTGCACTCGCCAAGGAATACGAGAAGTCAGACAGTGAACGCGCCCTGCATTATTACGAGCAACTCCGCAAGGCTGACCCGGACTACCTGGGCTTGTATTACCACCACGGACAGTTGCTGATCGACCTGAATCGGGACGAGCAAGCAGAGAACGTCTTACAAAAAGGTCTCCAGCTGGCGCGAACTCAACAGGACAACAAGACAGCGGGCGAATTGCAACAACTGCTCATGACCTTAGAATAGATTGAAAATCAAGCTTCTCAACTGATTCTACTGAAAATCAAGTCGGCGAACTGCTCTAAAATTATATATATTTGCCATATGAAGCAATTGCAACCCATCGGATGGTCCTTACTGCTCTCAATTCTCGTCGTTGCGCTCTACCACTATGGTTGGCAGCCCTCAGAACGAGTCATTATCCAAGAGCAGCAACCCAATGCGCAGTGGGTCCGCGAATATTCAGACAGGTATTGGGACGCCCTACCGGCTGAACCTGCACACATTGATCGGGACTCTGCGACCCTTCAGCCTCGACGTGGATTTCAACAAGCCGCAGCAAAAGCAGCCTCCGCTGTTGTATATATAAAAACAAAAACTACGGATCCCTCCCAGGAATGGGGCGACACCTATAGCAGCTCCAATGGCTCCGGCGTAATTATCTCCCCTGACGGATACATCGTTACCAACCAACACGTCATTGACCAGGGCAATAGTATCAGCGTGATACTCAATGATCGGCGCGAACTACAGGCAGAAGTCATCGGCATAGACGAATCGACAGATCTCGCTCTCCTCCATGTTGAAAGCCCGGCCCTCCCCTATCTCAGTTTCGGCGATTCCGACCTGCTCTCTGTCGGAGAATGGGTGCTGGCCGCCGGCACGCCCTTCCGCCTTCAATCTACAGTGACCGCGGGAATCGTCAGCGCCAAAGCGCGCAGCATTGAAGTGTTTGAAGATCCCTCCGGTATCGAGTCTTTTATTCAGACCGATGCCGCCGTCAATCCCGGTAACAGCGGAGGAGCCCTTGTCAATACAGACGGGGAGTTAGTAGGGATCACAACGGCAATACTCACTTTTTCCGGGCGCTCTGAAGGCTACTCCTTTGCCATTCCCTCTAATTTGGTGAAAAAAGTGATTAGTGATCTCAGAGAATTTGGCACAGTGCATCGCGGCATGATGGGCATTGAAGCCAGAAGTGTCGATTTTGAGCTATCTCAGGAATTAGGCCTGAAAGAAGTACGCGGCGTGTATATCTATCGCGTCAATCCCTCCAGTGCTGCGGATGAAGCGGGACTAAAACCTGGGGACATTATATTATCGATCAACGAAAAAACCATCAATACCCTACCCGATCTCATGGAAAACCTCGGACAATATCGTCCGGGGGACAGCCTGGATCTCGAATGCTGGCGAGGACCTAAAAAAATCAAGACCCAAATTCTACTGCGCAATCAATTCAACACGACGGATTTAGTAAAAATCAGGTCAGAAGGAGTGCTCAACGAGCTGGGATTAGAAATTCGTGACTTGATTCGCTCCGAAAAAGAAACGATTAAAGAAGGGGGCGTAAAGGTGGTCAGCGTATATCGGGGTTCCATCGTCGAGCGCACGAAAATGGACCCGGGCTTCATCATCACTCACATCAACGACCAGCCGGTCAGCAAGGCCTCCTCCCTCATTGAGCAATTGGAAAGTCAGGAGGGACGCATCGTTTTACAGGGCGTGTACGAGGAATATGAAGGCCCGTTTTGGTACGTATTCAATAAATAACTTCACCTACTATTCCTCTATTACTTATTTTTTTGGGTGTATCCCCTCGCGCCCTTCGACTTCGCTCAGGACTCTCGGGGTCGGGCTGCTCCTGGGTTCGCAGGGCTCCGTCCTTCGGCGCGGAGCGCCTCGGACCAAAGCCTTCCGCATCCCTTACACGCTATTCGTGTTCCATCTTTCCAGCAATTCAACCTTCAAGAAAAACCTACAAGTTTTCGTCCCTCAACCATTGAAGGCATGGGATAAACTGAACGAATGCTATCATCCAAAAAACAACTTGTAAACTCATCCTGCGCCTGCCTCCCCTTTCGAAGCCGAGGCCATGCAAAGGCATTTTGCGCGCTGGCTCCCCTTTAGGAGCCGGGGGCATGCGCGACAAAAGATCAAAACCACCATTCAAGCAAAGAGCGCCAAGAACCGGACTACCTTGCGCGGTAGCAAACCCTATGATGGCTTCGCCATCATACACCGGGCCTTGAATGGTGAAACGCCATCGGTCCCCGGGAAATGGAGCGTGCGCCGTGTAAGCGGCGTAAATGACTTGTTGTCTGAGCCCGTGCACCGCACGGGCGAGTTAATTCATTTAGCGGAATAAGCGGCACGGACCGATCGGAGAGCCATTCACAG
>Ga0136604_1000024_pt1 | contig 86286 bp, 86 predicted proteins | sample AntRauFillE10628_FD_104928 | JGI IMG/M metagenome (GOLD analysis project Ga0136604, IMG submission 104928) | Saline lake microbial communities from Rauer Islands, Antarctica - Metagenome Filla E10 #628 | ecosystem: Environmental > Aquatic > Non-marine Saline and Alkaline > Saline | place...
ATAGGCTATATTTGTTAAGAATAAATATAGGCTATATTTGTTAAGAATATTATTTTTTTTTGGTAATAAAGACAACATGAACAAATGGTTCAAAAAATTATGTCATGGACAAAATACCAACTTAACCTTAACCTTAACCTTAACCTTATGTTTGAATAAAATTAAGCAATCTGTAAATAGTCTCATTTCATTATTTATTAATTAAAGTTATGATTATATATCAATAAATAATACTAATAATTATCTTTCTTGACTTTCTTTAGGTAGCTGATAGAATTTTAGTTAATTTGTAGAATAAAATATGCACGATTGTATTTTTTGTAAAATAGCTAACAAGGAAACTAACACCCCTATAATCTATGAAGATAATAATATTTTAGCTTTTAATGATTTACATCCAAAAGCACAAACTCATATATTGTTAATTCCTAAAACCCATATACCCTCCATTGCTGAGTTATCAGAAGAGCAGGCACCACTTTGTATGCAGCTGTTAACTGGCTTAAATACTGTTGCCTCTAAGCTTGGGATTAGTGGCTACCGCACGGTAATTAATACCGGTAAAGAAGGCGGACAAGAAATATTTCATCTACACTTACATTTACTTCATGGAAATTTACAAGGATTTTAATATGGGAATTGCAGGCGTTAGTCCAGGTTCATTGTTACTGGTTTTTTTAATTATATTAATGGTCTTTGGAACTAAGAGATTGCGTAGTATTGGCGAAGATTTAGGCGCTGCTGTGCGTAGCTTTCGTAAAGGTTTAGAGCAACATGATGATCAATAAATGCTAAATATTGGTTTAGGAGAATTGCTACTAATAGCAATTATATGTTTATTAGTTATAAAACCTGAAGATTTACCTAAAATAGCTCATAAATTAGGCGCATTCTCACAATACTCTCGTAGAATGTTAGATGCCTTATTTAAGGGGCTCCAATAATGGAGCATTTGCAAGAATTACGTCACCGCTTTATTCTTAGCTTAATAAGCTTTACTCTTATTTTTGTAGCCTGCTTTGTCTACAGCTCAAGCATATATGCGTATTTTGCCCAGCCTATGATGCAGCAAATAGGCAACCATGCCTTAATTGCCACTAATCTAACTGCTACTTTTTTAGTACCTTTAAAATTAACTTTAATTGTGGCTTTTTTACTTAACATGCCATTTACTATTTATCATTGCTGGGCATTTATAACTCCAGCCTTATATAAACATGAAAAAAATGAGTTATTACCTAACATTATATTAAGTTGCTTATTATTTTTTAGCGGAATTAGCTTTGGTTTTAAAGTTATTTGCCCTATGGCTATTCGCTTTTTTTATCACTATGCGCCCCAAGGCGTAACTGTGATGACTGATATTGCAAATTATTTAGATTTCTTATTTACCACCACTATTTCAGCAGGCCTAGCTTTTCAAATTCCTATTGTAATAAAATCTATTATTAAGTATGAAATTTTATCTAAACAAGATTTAAAACAAAATAGAGGCTACTTTGCTATCATAGCTTTTACTTTAGCAATGATTTTAACCCCCCCTGATGTAGTTTCCCAAATACTTCTAGCTTTGCCTATGCTTGCTTTATATGAATTAGGGCTGCTAATTTCAGATAATACTAAAGATTCAAAAAAATCTACCTTACCCTCTAATTAACTACTCTATCAGTCTCTTTACTGGCTTGCCTAATAACGCTTTTATCTAAAGAGCGGGTAGATTCTCTGCTTAATTTATCGATAGTTTTTAATCTAGATTTATAGCCTGAGTTATAACCAAAAAGATGCTGCCATCTTTCTTTAGTATATTTATGTTCTACCAAATCTTTTTTATTAATTACAGAAGGAGTTTGCATATTTACATCGACATAGGAGGCTTCGTAAGATTCTCTCCCTGTAGCTTCTTGGCAAAAATTACGCAAAATTTGTAATAACTCTTCATCATCTATATTATTCTCAATTTTTACCTTAATATTTTTAATAAAACTATACAAAAAATCGCGTTCTGCTTTTACATGCTCTTGTAAAGGTTCATTTAAAGCATCTTTAGCAATATGCTCTTTATATTTTAAATCATCAATCCTTGCTTGCAAGTATTTTAATAATGGCTCTAAAATTTTATTATATTTATTTTTTTTATCTGGATTTGACTCTAATGTTGCAGCTTGCTGCTTTAAAGGTGCCAAGTTTTCATCTGGAGATTCTGGATAAAATTTGGCAGCTATACCACTAATTACAGAATTGGCAAATCTTTTAGATGCACCTACAAACCATTCGCCACCTTTTATAATTAAACCTGCGGAAAAAAATCCTATACTTAACCCAAATAGACCAGATAATACAACTCCTGCAATTCCACCTAAACCTGCAATTCCTATAGGATTTGTAACTAGTAAGGCGCTCACGCCAATGGCGCCACCTAGCACAAACAAAGTCTTTAAACTTTGCTTTAAGCTCATCTCACCTTCTTCTAATAAATTATTGGTAGAATCTTCTACAACCTCTGAACCAATATCAAAGGGGTCGGTTTTTTTAACTTTGGAAAAAAATTTACTTAAATTTGAAGTCATAGCACCAAAAGCTGGAACCCATTCAATTAAAGATAAAACGTTTAATATTAAATTAGTAACGGTTTTCACTAAAAACAATATAAACCAGCTTAAAGGAAAAAACACCGAAGATACTAGGCCTTGAATAGAATTTTTCATTAGCCGTCGGCGATAATCTGAGCTAGTAAAAAATAATTTGCTGCGATGCCATAATTTTTCTCTAAATCCTGTATGTGCTGGAGAGCCTTTTACCGATTCAGTTAAATCATCTACAGTGTTAGATCTAGGCTTAGAATAGCTAATTTGGTTCCAGACTTCAGGTTCAAGAGTAACTATAATATCTCGTAACAATTTTTCTAAATCAGCTACATCTTCTTTGGCTTCATCCACATTTACATATTCTGCAGTATCCTCAATTTCAAGTATTTGTTCAGAACGCTCTTGAAATTGCTCTAAAGCATTTTCAGGTATTCTTTCTCCAAATACGCCCAACAATTTGTTAATCACTTTTTTATAATATTCAGGCTCATTTTTTTGGGGATGGTCTTCTTTAGGTAATAAGTTTGCTAAAGATTCAACTCGACCGTTACCTTCATCTGGCTTTTGGGAGCTTGCAACTGGGTTTAATTCTTGTGAAATTTTATTAAGTCCTTCATCAAAACTTTTCATCAGTAACACACGATATTCTAACTCTTTAGATTTAGATAATTTTAAAGATTTGAGTAAACATCCAACTAATTCCATGCGCGCATGCAGCATACTAAATAATAAGTTTTCAGCTTCTACTCTATCTGTGTCTTTTTTAGTTAAAAATTTATAAATTTTATGCATTAAAGTAGAATCAAATAAAGCTTCAGAACTAGTAGACGTAACTGTTTCAGCACTTAATCTATAATATTCTTTTGCATTTACATATAATAAATTAAAATTATCTAATATTTCTTTTAGCTCATATGCATTTTTCCCCACCAGATTTTCATAACTAGAATCAAAAATAAGCTTTAATTTTTTACTTAAATTAGTGGATTCTTGTGTAACTTTAGCAATCGTAGCACTTACTTTTTTGCGCTCTTTACCTATATTTTGATTTACTGTTTTAATTTCACGTTGCACGCGCTTTATTCTTGCTTCTATTTCCTTAACATGAGTTTTAGAGTTAGGTTCATCATGGAATCTATCTAAATCTGTACGAATTTGTTGTAATAGCAACAGTAACCCTTGTTGATCAGTTTTTAACTTGGTGATTTGTTGTAAAAATGCATCAAATTCACTAATAGGAGAACGGCTACCTTGTGCTGGGGCAGATGCAATTGCATGATTTGAAGAATAAAAGTTACTAGACATATAAAGTCCTAAATAAACCACATCGTTAACTAATTTTCCCACAATTTATTAGTTTATTCAATAACTTAAGTTAAGTATAGAAGATTAAATCAAAGACGCATTATTGGTAGCTTCAATTAATGCGTGTATAATCAAAGGCTCTTTTGCCGAGTGTCCCGCTAACCTTACTACATTTAACGTAGAATGTTTCCAAGCTTTATGCAATTCAAAAGAATTATCTACAGGACAAACCATATCATAGCGCCCATGAATTATAACCCCAGGAATATGACAAATTTTATGCATATTTTGTAAAATCTGATTATTTTGTAAAAAACAATTATGTTTAAAATAATGCGCCTCAAGAGTTGCACAGCCTATAGCTAAATGGGGATCGCGCCGTTGGTTTTCATTACAAAAATTCACCTCTAAGCTAGAACAAGCAGCTTCCCAACCAGCCCAAGCTCGCGCTACCGCCATGCGCAAAACTTCATCAGCAGATGTTGTTAGTAAATCATAACAATAATCAATAATGTTATTACGCTTATCCGCAGGGATTATAGAAATAAAATTATGATATTTTTCCGGAAAAATACGAGCGGCATATTCTGGCTCTAATAACCAGCTTATATCCTGGCTGCGCCCTAAAAAAACACCACGTAAAATCATATAGCTCACATGCTGAGCGTAGGCTTGCGCATATACCAAAGCCAAAGTTGCCCCCCAAGAGCCACCAAATAATATCCATTTATCAATTGCTAAATGCTTACGCAATAGTTCTATATCGGCAATTAAATCTTGAGTGCTATTATTTTGCGAGCAAGCATGCGGTATTGAACGCCCACTACCTCTTTGATCAAAAATAATAATACGATATGTATTAGGACAAAAAAAGCGTCTGGAACTTACATCGGCCCCAGAGCCTGGGCCACCGTGTAAAAATAAAATGGGTATACCAAATTTGTTACCACATTCTTCTACATATAGTTTATGCCCACCTGGAACATCCAAAAAAAAATTATTATATGGATAAATTATTGGGAATAAACCTAGCATTTAATAACTGCCTTTATAGTTGATATCCTACAATATAAAAGACTAACAGCCTACATACTACCAAACATTAGTTTGCCATACTGCAATAGTCAATCTTCAACCGAATTAAATTCGGTACTACCCGAGTCAAAGACTCGGGTTTTTTTATTATCGGTAATTAAATTTTTAAGACCTAGCCTTTGGCACCGCGCTCCACTCGCCGACGCTCGTTTTCCAAAAGTACTTTTTTGCGTAATCGAATATTTTTAGGTGTAGCTTCTACTAGCTCATCGTCATTAATAAATTCAATCGCATATTCTAAAGTAACTTTAATTGGCGGTATTAATACAATATTTTCATCCGTACCTGAGGCGCGCACATTAGTTAATTGTTTTTCTTTAATAACATTAACTACTAAATCGTTGTCTCGAGAATGAATACCAATTATCATACCCTCATATACTTCAGTTTGAGGGCCTATAAATAATTTACCACGAGCTTGTAAATTCCACAAAGCAAAACCTGAAGCTTTGCCTTTGGCATTAGAAATTAATACCCCATTTTTGCGCGAACCTGCAATATCTTGCTGCATATCACCATAGTGCGAAAATAAATGAGAAATAATTCCGGTACCAGAAGTCATAGAAACAAATTCACCATGAAACCCGATTAAGCCACGCGAAGGCACAATATATTCTAATTTTATTCTACCTTTACCATCTGGCTCCATATTTTGCATAATCCCACGGCGCTCACCAAGCTCTTGCATTATGCTACCTTGATGAGACTCCTCTATATCAATAACCAAAGTTTCATAAGGCTCTTGCTTAACACCATTGTGCTCGCGAATAATAACATTAGGTTGGGATACTGCAAGCTCAAAGCCTTCACGACGAATAGTTTCAATAAAAACACTTAACTGCAGCTCACCTCTACCTGATACTTTAAATTTATCTGGATCTTCAGTTTCTTCAATTTTCAAACCAATATTATAAATTTTTTCTTTTAATAAACGATCGCGAATTTGTCTACTAGTAACAAATTTACCTTCTTTACCAGCAAATGGCGATGTATTTACCTGAAAAGTCATACTAATTGTAGGCTCATCCACAGTAAGCGCTGGTAAATTGATAATTTTCCCTTGTGTACAAATAGTCTCAGAAATAGTTAAGTTCTCTATCCCCGAAATTGCCACAATGTCACCGGCAGTAACTGTATCTACGGATATACGCTCAAGTCCCATATGGGTATATAAATTAGCTATTTTAGCATTTCTAACATTGCCTTCACGGTCAACCACGCTAACTGGCATATTAATTTTGGCACTTCCAGAATATACTTTACCAACTCCTATTACACCAAGGTAGCTAGAATAATCTAAAAATACAGTTTGTAAGGCAAAATCACCTGCAGGCTCAACATTCGGCGCCGCCACTTTAGTTAAAATTAAATCTAATAATGGATGCATGTTTATATTTTCATCTTCAAGCTCAAGCTTGGCATACCCTTCTAAGGCAGAAGTATACACTACTGGAAAATCTAATTGCTCATCAGTGGCGCCAAGATTTACAAATAAATCAAAAACCTGATCAACTACCCAATCAGGACGCGCGCCTGGCCTATCTATTTTGTTTACCACTAAAATAGGTTTTAAGCCTTGGTTAAATGCTTTTTCGGTAACAAATCTAGTTTGAGGCATAGGACCATCTGCCGCATCTACTAACAATAGGACTGAGTCAACCATAGACATAATTCGCTCAACTTCACCACCAAAGTCAGCATGCCCTGGAGTATCGACAATATTAATTTTATAATCTTGCCATTTTATTGCCGTATTTTTAGCTAAAATGGTAATTCCTCGCTCTTTTTCAATATCGGTAGAGTCCATAACTCTATCTGTAACTTCATGGCGCTCATCAAAAGTGCCCGATTGCTGCAACAATTTATCCACTAATGTGGTTTTACCATGGTCAACATGCGCAATAATTGCAATGTTTCTTAATTTATCAATCATTCAATAAACCTTAATATTTGCCGATAGTTAAAAGTAATCCTATAAGTTAATTAGGGCTGGTTTTTTTTTGATATAAGCACAGGAGATTGTGCATATGCATAAGTTAGTTGTTCACCCTTATTCAACAGCTGCCTGGCAAGCAATTGTCAATGAGGCCAGCCAAGCACGTAGTATAACGTTATCTGAAAATATTGAAAGTTATTTAGTGCTTTTACTGAAGAAATTTGCTACAGCACCTGAAATTAGTGCAAAAATAATGGCTTTTGATTATATGGAAGCTGTGCAAGCAGCGGGAATAAAGCAACAACAATTAATGCAAAATGTTGGTGATCAATGCCTGCTATATTCTGGTTTGTTTCCAGGAATTGCCCGCAAACGCCGGGTAAGTATAAGTTACTTTGTAAATTTAGGCCGCAACGCTTATCTTAATAGATGTGAGCTAGAACAGCTACCAAGCTTAGCAAGTTTATATAAAGAACTAGGTGAGGAATTTATTGTATTAGTAGATGTGCTACATGCAATGCGCGAATTAAATCAAAGCTCCCCATCTTTAGACCCCCTGCAAGCTATAGAAGTTTGGCAAGATTTAAAATTAGATTCCGCAATTAAAAATTTAGCTAATATGGAAAATTTAGTAGATATAACAAACCGTACCCGGCATTAAAATTTAAATTATTTAGGCTGCAATGATATAGAAATAGGATCTTTACTTGAAGCAGGATAAGTATTCCCCATTTTATTAATTATTTTTCCAAAATCCCGCCCCGCATTTTTAAAAAAAATACCTACGCGCTTGCCATTTAAGCTTTTTTTAGGACTAGCAACAGGACTTGGGTTTTGTGTACTTGAAGATATATATTCAAAATTAGGCTCATTTACTTTAGGTTTTACTAAATTAATAAATCTGTGCAGCACATCACTTGCGTATTGATAAATCTTAACAAAAAAATTATATACTTTTAAAGTGCATAATTGTAATAATGTACTCATAAGTGATTGCTTGCCTGATAGATAATCCAGACTTAATTTTTTACTTAAATTTAATGATTTTGGTTGTTCTGATGAATAACCAGTAATTTCTTGACGCAGCCTTTCTATATTATCTAAGCTTGAGCCTAGGGTAACCCCTTCTCTTGTAGAATCTTGTCCTTCATGAATATGAACACTACTAATAAATTTAGGACTACAAAATGGCAAGAATTGTTCTAAAAATTCAACATATTTCTCTATTTGGGAAATATCATCATTGATCTTTTTCATGCTATCCCGCATTTTTCTTCCAAAAAATTTGCGTCCATCACCAGAGTCGCTACTTGAGTAAAATTGTAATTTTGCTAAAGCATTATTAGTATTGTGAGCTTGTAATAAAATACTATAATTTAATTCTAAAAATTCCAGCATCATTAAAGTAGATAAAGCATTAATTTTAGAACTCAAGCGTTTAAGCGTACATGCTTTTCCTAAATTTTTATCAAAAAAACCTATAAAGCTTTCTAATAGAGTTGCTCTAGTATCTTGTTGACTTATAATAGGTAGCTTATAATCTGTTGAATAACAAAATATTGCATAATTTGCTTGTCTTAAATTAATTAAATTTTCTAGTTTAAATAACTCAGAATGCTTTATTATTGTAACGGAAAAGTTATGAAGCTGGAAAAATTGTGTCAAGCGTGTGGCGAAATCTTGTGTCTCAGCAATCACAATTATATTTTGCGATAAATTTTGTAGGTTTTTAATATAAGCTTGTACTTTAGTTAACAAAGGCATACTACTCACCAAAACACTATACTTTCAAAAAGTATATTGAATTTACCATAAATAAACTAGTGATTTCATGCTATTTGTGGGTAATGAATAAAAACTACTAAGATATTATAGTTACTTGGCCACTATATATATCATATTTTAGCGTATTATCTTGATTATCAAGCTTAAAATCACATTGACATGGATTATTAAGATTAACTTTTGCATTAAGAATATGAGATGTTTGAAAATTAATTCCAGTTTTTGCCTCAAATAAAATTTTGCGTAAAATTGAATCACATTTCTTATCACTCATAATTCCTGAAATTACAAAAGACAAGTCATCATTTTTAAGTGAAAAGCTATTTATGGTAAAATTATTGCCTAACTTAGCTTTAGCTGGGAGTACCATTTCGGGCCATCCTTTAGAGCTTACCAAAATTTGATCATTTGCATTATTTGCTACAAATAATGCCGGCTGGCCGGCAGCTAACCATTTTTTATGATAAAAATTTATTTGTTGCGTAAAAGCTAAGCCTAAAGATTCAAACTCACGATGCAATAATGCTAAATTACGATTTAAATAAATTGGTAATGCAGTTAGCATTAAAATAGCAACTAGCATAATTAAAATTGACATTTCTAGTATTGAAAAACCCTTATTAGCATGAAGAGCACGCATAACCAGCCTTTGTTAGTTAGTAAACTTTTGATATTATAGGTGTTTTTTAATATAAAGCAACTTACAAATTATCTGAAATTATTGCACAGTAGTCTTTTATACTATGTCAGCTTTTAAGCCATAATATCTCAAGATTGTATGAAAATCACCGATAGCTGTTATTGAACATTAGGGTAATTTATGAAAAAAATTGTGACAGCAATTATTATTTGGAGTTTAGCTACCCCAACTTATGCCCTAACCTATACGATTAAAAAAGACTCAGATATAGTAGGTGAAGTACAAACAGCTACAGTTTTACCAGGCGAAAGCCTTGCAGATATAGGTCGCAAATTTGATGTTGGCATTTATGAAATGCTAGCGTCCAACCCTTCATTGCATCCTAAGCGCCCGCGCAGTGGCTCAAAAGTAGTCGTCCCATCCCAATTTATTTTGCCTACAGCGCAACGCCAAGAGCTTGTAATAAACCTTGCAGAGATGCGTCTATATTATTTTCATAAAGATGGAAACATGGTTAGCACTCACCCTATAGGTATCGGACGTGAAGAATGGGAGACGCCTGTAGGACAAGGGACTATTATCCAAAAAACTAAAGACCCAACATGGCGCCCGCCAGCATCAATTCGTCATTGGTATGAAGAGCATGAAATGTACTTGCCTGAAATTGTCCCGCCTGGCCCGAAAAATCCTTTGGGTAAATATGCAATGCGCTTATCAATCCCAGGTTACCTTATTCACGGGACTAATCGCCCAAGTGGTATAGGTTTGCGCACAAGTAGTGGCTGCATTCGAATGTACCCAGAAGATATAGAATCTTTATATTATAAAATTCCATTAGGCACTTCGGTGCGCATTGTGAATAAGCCCTATAAAATAGGCAAGCATTATGGAAAACTTTATCTAGAAGCGCATCAGCTACTAACTGGAGGCTCCTATGAGCAGCTATCCAGCCAAGAACTACTAGAAATGGCAATGATTGAAGCGGGTGCACCTTTAACTAAAGCAGGCGCTGAATCTATCGGAAATGCTATCCGCCAATCTAGAGGCTACCCTATACTGATGGAAAATTAACAAGCTAGATACATACTACTATTTACAACTAGCTTGTTAATTTATTTGTTAATTTATTATTCAGCGCCGTAAGTTGTACCTAACTTATCATAAGGCTCTGAAGAGCACCCAGTTAAAACTAATAAAGGAGCTGCTAACGCTGTTAATAAAAGTACATTTACCACTTGTTTCATGCTAATATCTCCGTCTGAATTCATTAAACCATACCAGTTTTCATCATAGTAAATTTTATTCATGTTTCATATAGTTTTATACGAACCCGAAATACCGCCAAATACTGGTAACATTATGCGTCTGTGTGCTAATGCTAACTTTGTTTTGCATTTAATTAAGCCATTGGGATTTACTTTAAATGCTAAAACCTTGCGCCGTGCCAAAATGGATTATATAAACTTAGAACAAATTAATCAGTATGAAAATTTTAATGATTTTTTAATTAATCATCAAACTTGTAGAATTTTTTACGCCACTACCAAAACCAAAATTCTCTACACTGATAATCAATATTTAGCAAATGATTGTTTTGTTTTTGGCCCAGAGACTCGTGGCTTGCCAGCACAAATTTTAAATCTTAATCCAACTAATAATATTACAATACCAATGAGCCCTGCTAGTCGCAGCCTTAACTTAGCCAATAGTGTAAGTATTATTACTTTTGAAGCATGGCGTCAAAATAAATTTAAATTATAAGCTTAAACTGTAAAATTATTCTTTTTGCCGGGGCTTGCGCTGCATTAAATTATGCACTGCCTCTTCAATTGTTTTTGAACCATCTAAAACGCTTAAAATTTCTTGAGTAATAGGCATATCTACTGCATGCTGAGCAGCCAAACGATTAATTTCTACACAATTATATAAAGCCTCTACTACTTGGCCTATTTCTTGTTGAGCTAAAGCTTTACTTTTATTATTAGCTAAAGCTAAACCATATCTGCGATTGCGTGACTGATTGTCTGTGCAAGTTAAAATTAAATCACCTACCCCTGATAAACCCATGATAGTCTCAGCACGAGCCCCAATTTTATGCCCCAAACGCAACATTTCTGCAATTGCTCGAGTTATTAATGCAGCTCGAGCATTGGCCCCATAGCCCAGGCCATCAGAAATTCCAGCAGCAACTGCAAAGATATTTTTCATAACCCCACCAAGTTGAACCCCCAACAAGTCATCACTTAAATATACTCTAAAGTTTTCATTAATAAATTCTTGCTGAACATATTTGGCGAACTCCGGGCAACTGCTTGCAACAACCACAGCTGTTGGCATGTTATTTGCCACTTCTTTGGCAAAGCTTGGCCCGGATAACATTGCAAAAGTAAAGTCTTTACCCATGATTTGGGTTACCACTTCACTTAAAAAACAAGCGCTACCATATTCTAGTCCTTTGGTAACCCATATTAAACGCTGGCCCTTAATTAAATATTGCTTAATTTCTAGCAATACTGTGGGGAAAGAACTCGAAGGGACTGACAATAAAATATCTTTGCTTGCAAGCACAACTTCTTGTAAATTATTCGAAGCTTTAAGATTTAAGGGCAAAACAATGTCGGGCAAATATTTATTATTTGCATGATTTGAGTTGATGTCATCCACAACATTTGTATCACGACCATAAATAAATTGTTGCTGCGATGAATTTCGCGCCAGTACACTAGCTAATGCACTGCCCCAAGAACCTGCGCCAATTACTCCTATCACTGAATTAAAGTTTCCTCTTTATTTTCAGCAGCTGCAGCTTGTTGCTGAGCTAAGTGTTGTTGATACATAGACTCAAAATTTATAGGAGGCAACACTAATTGAGGGAATCCACCTTTTAATACTAAATTAGTAACCGCCTCTCTAGCGTAGGGAAATAAAATATTAGGTGCCGCTGTTGCTAATACATAATCAATTTGCTCAGATGAGATAGCTCCATCTAACCGAAACACCCCGGCTTGCTTTATCTCAATTATAAAAGCTGTTTCACCACTAATAGTTTTATCTTGAGCCGCTTCTTTGTTTGGTAAAATATTTACTTTAACACTAATGCCAAGTATTACTTCGTACATACCCTCTTCTAGTTTATTACGTGACATTTCAACATCAAAATCCATCTTAGGGATCCAATCACTTTTAAATACCTGAGGGGTATTAGGAGCCTCGAAAGATATATCTTTTACAAAGATGTTATGTACATTAAAATTAATTCCTGGCGATTTTTGTTCTTGATTTAAATTTTCTGCGCTCATAATTTATTATCTCCTATAAAAGTTACCTACTAACCTAACAGCTCATCTAGCTTGCCTTGAGAGTTTAGCGCATTCAAATCATCAAAACCACCAATATGCTTATTACCTATAAATATTTGAGGAACGGACTTGGCGCCATTGCTTTTTTGAAGCATCTGCTCAAGACCATTATTATTTTCATCAATCCGTATTTCTTTATACAAAGCCCCTTTAGCTTCTAAAAGGTTTTTGGCATTAATGCAATATGGACAAGTTAACGTGGTGTAAATGAGAATTTCCATCATTTATTTTTCCTTTCTAGGTTAGTTACTGGGTTGCCATCAATTTTCCATTTATTCAGCCCACCGGCCAAAATATAGACATGCTCAAATCCTGCAGTGCGCAGCTTGAGGGCAAAATTTGCAGCACTGAGACCGCGCTTACAAATAATTATTATATGCTTATCTTTATATTTAGTTAAAGACTTAGGCTCTTGTGCTGGATCAATTAATTTTGAATTTATAATATGCTCATGCTCAAATGCTTCTTTATCTCGTATATCCATAAGTAAAGCACCTTGATGGTTTACCAAATCTAACAATTGTTCAGCGCTAATATGTTGCATTGTCTTTTTCCTGGCAATAATTTCAAATATTCCATATCCTGCCAATAGGAGTAATAACGCAGAGCTCCATAAGCTGTTAGCTAGTAAAAATTCAAATAATTGGTTCATAGACTATCTAAATAAAAAATTAACAAGCTACATCTTAGCAATACTATGGGGATATTTACAACCAATTTTTTTGAAATTAAACTAACACCTGATATTTTATATTTAGCAACCTCTGGAGGCTGTGATAAACTTTAGGTTATGCAAACAAAAAACACTGTATTATTAATTTTAGATGGCTGGGGCCATAATGAAGATGCGACGCACAATGCTATTGCTCATGCTGCTACCCCTGTATTTGATAACTTAATTCAAACTTGTCCCCACACTTATATAAAAGCAAGTGGTACAGCTGTTGGCTTGCCAGCTGGGCAAATGGGTAATTCAGAAGTTGGACACACAACCATTGGCGCTGGGCGCACAATAGAGCAAGACCTAAGTGCAATAAATAAAGCCATAGCTTGTGGCAAGCTTGAAACTAATAGCACAATACAAGCAGCTCTTAATTATGCCAATCAAAATAAGGTAAATATACACTTAATTGGTTTAGTTTCAGCAGGTGGCGTCCATGCTCACGAAGAGCATATTTTAGCATTAAGTACTTTACTTAAAAATAATACCAAACAAAAATTGAATCTGCATGCAATTCTTGATGGTAGAGACACAGCACCTAAAAGCGCTCTATTAAGTTTAAATAAATTTTCCCATATAGAGATTGCCAGTATATGTGGCAGGTTCTATGCTATGGATAGAGATAAACGCCAAGAACGCACTGACGCCGCATTTATGTTAATGACTGCAGGACAAGGACGGCAAGCTAGTTCTGCTCAAAAAGCTCTAAATCAAGCTTATGCATTAGATGAAACTGATGAATTTGTAAGTCCCACTAAAATAATAAATACGCCAAACATTCAAGCTAATGATGTCCTCATTTTTATGAATTTTCGTGCCGATAGGGCGCGTCAATTATCATATAAGCTTACTAATTATATACAAGGTTACTTTGCAAGTTTAATGCAATATGCACCAGATTTAATTAATCCAGTAATTTTTGTAAAGCCTAATTTAGAAAACACTTTAGGGGAATATTTAGCTAAATTAAATTATCATCAATTACGCATTGCTGAAACTGAAAAATATGCCCATGTAACTTATTTTTTTAATGGTGGCAAAGATATCCAATTTGCTAATGAGCATAGATTATTAATCCCCTCAGCTAAAGTTAATACTTATGATGAAAAGCCTGACATGAGTGCCCGAGAAATTACGAAAGAATTAATTAAAGCTATTAAAACCAAAAAGCATAAATTAATTGTTTGTAATTTTGCGAATGCAGATATGGTAGGGCATACTGGTATAAATCAAGCAGCCCAAGCTGCAGTTAGCACTATTGACAATTGCTTACAAGAAATATGTACAGTAGTTGCCAAAACTGGAGATAATTTAATAATAACATCTGATCATGGCAATGCAGATTTGATGTGGGATGAGCTAAATCAGCAACCACATACACGCCATACCAATAATTTGGTACCTTTTATTTACTATGGTAATGCTAAATTTAAAATCAAAGCTGGCAATTTTAGCTTACAAGATGTAGCTCCAAGTATATTAACCATTTTAAATATAAAAATACCGCTACAAATGCAAGGAACGAGTATTCTTGAAAGTTATTAGAGTATTTCTTCTAGTTATATCCTGTACTAGTGTAGGAGTTTATGCCAACACTAATGATAAAGTATTACAAAGCATAGAAGAAAAAATAAGCACCAAGGCTGCGCAAATTTATACTAATCAAGAGCAACTGCTTGAATTAAATTCAGATATAACCCAATTAACTGAAAAAATTAAACTTGAAAATCTAGAGTTAGCTAAAATCAAAGATGATATGAGCACCCAAGTTCAATTAGAGTATTCATTAAAAAATTTAAATCCTATGAAAATTTTACTAAATAGTAAAAATCTATCACAAGTGCAACGCCAAATTTTCTATTTGCATAAATTACAAAATTTAAGCGCGCTAGATTTTGCTAATAAACAAGAAATTTTAAAAAATATACAACAACTTAAACAAAAAAAAAGCAAGCAGCAAAGCAAAGCGCATGCCTACCAGCTAGAGTTAAATGAGCATGTCAAACAATTGAAACAACAATATTATGCACGCAAAAATTTTTTGCATAAAAATAAATTAGATACTTCAAAAAATGACAATGATATTAAACATAAAGTGCCAAGTAAACCAGCAACAAAATTACAAACTATAAAAAAATTTACAGCCCCACTGCCAAATATTAAAATAAGCCAACTACATTATATTCAAGAAAATAGGGTTTTAATCCCAGCTGAAGAGGGTACTAAAGTGCATGCAGTAAATCATGGCAGTGTATTGTTTTCTGGGTGGCTGCGCGGTTATGGCATGATTATTATTCTAGACCATGGCAATAACATTATGAGCCTCTATGGTCACAACCAAACTCTTTTAAAGCGAGCTGGAGAGGTAGTAAAAAAAGGCGAAACTATTTCTTTAGTAGGAAAAAGCGGCGGACAAGCTAAAGGCGGTTTATACTTTGAGATAAGACAAAATGGCCAACCTAGTAAAATTGATAAGTGGATAACCCTATGAGCAATAATATTATAAATAAAGCTTTAATTTTAAGTTTATTAACTATAACTTCTTTAAGCTTTGCTGATTCGCGTAAATCTAAGGTACCACTAAGCGACCTACAAAGGTTTACAACTGTAGTCGAACATATTCGCAATTATTATGTTGACTCTACTGAGGACAGCAAATTATTTGAAAATGCTATACGGGGCATGCTTCTTGGCCTAGATCCCCATTCAGCCTACTTAGATAAGGAAGAATTTGAAGATTTACGCGCTGATACCTCAGGAAAGTTTGGCGGCTTAGGTATAGAAGTTACTCTAGAAGATGGTTTTATCAAAGTAATTTCTCCAATAGATGGTACTCCAGCATTTGAGGCGGGAATTAAGCCTGGAGATTTAATCATAAGAATAGATGAAACTCCAGTTAGGGATTTATCCTTAAAAGAGGCTGTAGATCTTATGCGTGGTAAAGCTGGGCAAGCTATTAATTTAACTATTATGCGGCCCGGAGAAGCAGAGCCAATACAAAAATCTATTAAACGCGCAATCATTATTACTCAAAGCGTACGTAGCAAAATACTTGAAGAGAATTATGCTTATTTTAGAGTTTCTGGGTTTAAAAATGATACTGGAAGAGAATTTGTAAAAGAATGGAAAAAAATCAAAAAGAAAACACCTAATATTAAAGGCATAGTTTTAGATTTACGTAATAATCCAGGCGGAATTTTAGATGCCTCCGTAGAACTTGCAGATGCTTTTTTAGATAAAAGCTCTATGCAATTTGAAAAAGTAATAGTTTATACTAAGGGCAGGCTTGCAAGCTCACAAATTAAAGAAAAAGCATTAACCAAAGATATTACTAATAATACTCCAGTGGTGGTGCTAGTAAATGGCGGTTCAGCTTCGGCATCAGAAATTGTCGCTGGTGCGTTACAAGATCATAAACGTGGTGTAATCATGGGAACCCCAACTTTTGGGAAAGGCTCAGTGCAAACCATATTGCCACTTAAAGATAACAGAGGTCTTAAATTAACAACTGCACTTTATTATACTCCAGCCGGGCGTTCTATTCAGGCTACCGGCATTAAACCAGACATTACTGTGGAGAATATTAATTTGCCTAATCCAGACAAAAAGGGTTTTAAAGCTGATGATTTACTTATTAAAGAGGCCAATTTACAAGGCCATTTAAAGAACTTAAATAATGAAATTAAGAACGAAGATAAAAATTTAGCAAATGCAGATTTACTATATTCTGACTATCAATTGCAACAAGCTCTTAATTTATTAAAAGGGATTATGGCGATAGATAATAATATTAAGAGCGAAGAAGCAACTTAGGTAAAATTTTGGCAAAAAATCCCCTGTTTTTCCAGTTAGGCAAAGAAAAGCTGCCAGAATAAATACCTGTGCTAGCTACTCTTTTATTAATAACGGAGATACTAGGATAAGCCCGAATAGTATTAGCAAGACTTTTTATACTCATAGAATTTTGCATAGCTACACACCACTCAGAAATTAGCTCGCTTGCTCTATAGCCAAAAATAGACACCCCTATTATAATTGCTTCATGTAAAATAACCTTAATTAAACCTTCAGTATTTTCAAAAATAATTCCGCTATCGGTATCAGAAAAATTAAATTTAAGAATTTTAATTGCTTGACCATATTTTTTAATAGCTTGATGCTCAGTTAATCCTATTTGGGCAAACTCCGGCGTAGTGTACATAACAATTGGGATCATTGTATTATTTATACATTTAGAGGACTTGTTTATTAAATTTCTTAAAATAACATTGGCGTGATGCTCAGCAATATGAGTAAAATTTTCAGATAAATTATTTACATCGCCAATAGCAAAAATATTTTTATTGCTAGTTCTAAGTTTTTTATCTACAACTATTCCACGTTCAAAAAATTTTACTGCGGCATTTTCTAAACCTAAAGCTTCAATATTGGGTCGTTGACCTAAATTAATTAAAACTTCTTCTGCTTGCAAAGAATGCTTAGCGCCCTGATTATCTATACATTCAAGCATTTTATTTTCTTTAATAGGGTAACAGTCTATTATTTTATAGCCTGTAAGAATAGTTACACCCATTTTAATTAAGCTTACATATATCTTCCAAGATAATTCTTGATCCATTTTTTCTAAAATAAAGTTATTGTGCTCGATAACCGTAACTTTTACACCAAAATTAGTAAATGCTTGAGCAAACTCTAGCGAGCTCATAGTGGCTCCAACAATTAGCAAAGTTTCAGGCATTTTATCTAAATCAAAAATTTTTTCATGTGTTATAAAGTTAATTTTATCCAAGTTTTTATAATCAGGTATTATAGGTCTAGAGCCCGTAGCTATGACTGCTTGTTTAAATTTAATTTTTTCATTATTTATTACTGCAATATTAGGTTCAATAAAGCTACATTTGCCAAAAATCACCTTAACTCCCTTAGAAGTTAAAGTTTGAATTTGGGTGCTATTTTTAATTTTATCCGTAATTTTAAAAATTTTGCTGTTTATTTTTTGTAAATTAGTCTTCAGTTTGCTTTTAATAATTCCTGATTGCCGTAATTTATTAGCGCAGTTTATTTGTTCACTAATAGCCATCATGGTTTTTGAAGGTACACAGCCACTAGAAACTGATAAACCACCTAAGGAGTGACTTTTTTCAGTAAGAATAACTTTAAGACCTGCTTGAGATGCGCCACTTGCGACCATATAGCCACTAGTGCCACCCCCGATTACTAATAAATCTATAACTTGCATTTTTTAAATCACAATAATTAGTGCATAAAAAATATAATTAAGCTTTGAACTCTCATTAAGTTTCACTTATAACTTCCTTAACATTAGAAATTATTTTCCAAATCATGATATCATTGTAACCCTATTTTAAGGTAATTTACATAGATGGTTAATAGTCGATACCCTGCAACTAGAATGCGAAGAACACGTCAACATGATTTTTCGCGCGCCTTAGTTCAAGAAACAAAGTTGCACAGTGATGATTTAATTTTGCCGTTATTTGTATGTGAAGGCAAAAATATTAAAGAAACTATTACTACGCTTCCAGGAGTTTATCGTTATAGTATTGATAATATATTACAAGTTGCCGCTTTGGCACATTCATTAAATATTCGCGCTCTGGCACTATTTCCTATAATAGATTCTAATAAAAAAAGCGCCATGGCTGAAGAAGCATTAAATCCCAATGGTTTAATTCAATCCAGTATAAAAGCTATCAAAGATAAATTACCTGATATGGGAATAATAACGGATGTGGCTTTAGACCCATATACCCTCTCAGGTCATGATGGCATTGTTGATACTAATAATTATTGCTTAAATGATGAAACTGTCGCCATACTGGCACAACAAGCTTTATCGCATGCCCAAGCAGGGGCAGATATTGTAGCACCTTCTGATATGATGGATGGCAGAGTAGCTCAAATTCGACAAACTCTAGAAGACGCATCTTATTCTAATACTTTAATTTTAGCCTATGCAGCTAAATATGCTTCTTGTATGTATGGGCCTTTCAGAGATGCACTAGCCACAACAGGCCAGCTTGGCAGTAGCAATAAAGGCCAATACCAAATGGATTTTGCTAATCAAAATGAAGCTATTCATGAAGTATTGCTAGACCTTCAAGAAGGTGCCGATATAGTTATGGTAAAGCCTGGATTACCTTATCTTGATGTGATTTACCGAATTAATCAAGAATGTAAAATTCCAGTTTTTGCCTATCAAGTAAGTGGTGAATATGCAATGTTACAATTTGCCGCACAAAATGGCTGCTTTGCGTTAGAAGATGCTATGCTTGAATCACTGGTTTGTTTAAAAAGAGCGGGCGCTAGGGCTATATTTAGCTATTTTGCCCTTGATGCGGCAAAAATCCTTCTCAAATAAGTCATCTGCTTAAATGCATTTATCTTCTAGCTAATTTTTGCTTAAATAAATTATTGACAATTTCAAGCTAGGAACTTAATATTAACCAAGGTTTTTTAAGCCACAACTCCATATTTAATAAACACCAAAAAAATAAGGGTTTTTATGAGCGAAGTAGTCGTTGTGACCGATAGTTCATTTGATACTGAAGTGTTACAAGCCAACACCCCAGTTTTAGTGGATTTTTGGGCACCATGGTGTGGACCTTGTCGGCAACTTGCGCCAATAGTTGAACAATTAGCCCAAGAATATGCTGGCAAAGTAAAATTTGCAAAGCTAGATGTACAAGAAAATAGTGCTATTGCTGCCAAATTAAATATTATGAATATTCCAGCATTATTTTTGTTTAATGAAGGAAATACCTTAGCAACCCAAACTGGATTAGTTGCAAAATCAGCATTGTCTAATTTTATTGACAGCAATATATAACCGCGCCCTTAACTTGGCAAACTTTATTAAGATGGTCTAGACTACCGATAAAAGAGAGCAGTTACAGCCCCCGTATCTGCATTTATAAACAACCTTTTTACAAGCTAATTAACATGAACTTATCTGAATTAAAATTAAAAAACATTGATGAATTAAAAACCATTACCCAAGAGCTCGAAGTAGATTTTTCTGGGCGTGACACTATCCAAGATATTATTTACTCTATTTTAAAAGCTAAAGCTAAAAAAGATGAAGATATTTATGGTGATGGTGTGCTTGAAGTATTAGAGGGTGGTTATGGCTTTTTGCGTTCAGCCAACAACTCTTTTAGAGCTGGTGCTGATGATATTTATGTATCTCCTAGTCAAATTAAAAAATTATGCTTACGCACTGGACATACTATTTATGGTAAAATTCGGCCACCAAAAACTGGCGAAAGATATTTTGCCATATTAAAAATACAAACTGTAAATGGCGACTCCCCAGAGCTTACAAGACAAAATACCAATTTTGAAAATTTAACTCCCCTTCATCCAACATCTCGCATTAATCTTGAACAAGGTAATGGCAGCTCTGAAGATATTACCGCGCGAGTTATTGATTTAATAGCCCCTGTTGGAAAGGGTCAGCGCGCTTTAATTGTTTCTCCACCTAAAGCTGGTAAAACTGTAATGTTGCAAAATATCGCTCATTCTTTAGCTGCAAATCACCCAGAGTGTGTCCTAATTGTATTATTAATTGACGAGCGCCCAGAAGAAGTTACAGAAATGCGACGCTCAGTTCGCGGAGAAGTCGTAGCTAGCACCTTTGATGAACCAGCCTCAAGACACGTACAGGTAGCAGAAATGGTTATAGAGCGTGCCAAGCGTTTAGTAGAACATAAAAAAGATGTAGTTATCTTATTGGACTCTATTACGCGTCTAGCCCGTGCTTATAATACTGTAATTCCATCTTCAGGTAAGGTTTTAACTGGAGGTGTTGATGCCCACGCACTACATAAACCTAAACGTTTTTTTGGCGCGGCCCGCAATGTAGAGCAAGGTGGCAGTTTAACAATAATTGCAACCGCACTTGTTGATACCGGCTCTAAAATGGATGAGGTCATTTACGAAGAGTTTAAAGGAACAGGCAACTCAGAATTACATCTTGATAGAAAAATTGCTCAAAAACGCGTATACCCTAGCATTAATATTGCTCCATCTGGCACTCGTCGTGAAGAGCTGCTAGTTAAATCAGATGAATTAGAAAAAATGTGGATTTTACGTAAATTGTTGCACCCGATGGAAGATCTCGCAGCAATAGAATTTTTAATAGGGCATTTAAAAGATACTAAGTCTAATAGTGACTTTTTTGACTCTATGCGTCGCGGCGCTGGCAAATAAGATAGTTAACCTCTGGCTTAGAGGTTTTCTTCTAGCAACCTATGCTTGCCAGTTTCATCTCCAAGAGCTGTAAATAGCTTTGCGGCTTCTGCTAGAGCCTCTAAAGTTGGCTTGATTCTAATGCTAGCTCTAAAGTAATCCTTAGCTTGCCCCCAAAGCTCTAAGCGTACACAAATACGGGCTAAAGCTAAATTAATCAGCTGTTTATCTTGTACCAAATTAACTATGCTCTCCAAAAGAGCTAATTGCTTAGCAGGATTTTTACTAGGCGTTTGCCCATAAAGTTCTATAGCCTGTAAATTTAATTGAGATTTAATTAATTCATTAAGTAACTTTTCTACTTGTTCGTATTGTGCAAACTCATATAATAATTTGACATAAACTAAAATTAAGGCAACATTATTACGTAAATTTCTAGAAAGTGATTTCCAAGTGTTATTTAATGCAATTAGAGAGTCTTGAGCGCTAAGCTTTAATTGCTCACTATAAATATTAACTTGTAGTTGTTGTAATTGTTCCGCGTCTAAAGCCCTATATTTTATAATTTTGGGTAATAAATCGTGTAACTCTTGTTTATTATCTATTTTATCTAAAACCTTTGCTTGTAAACGAAAAAAATCTTGAACATTTACTAGCTTTAATTTTTGCGAATCCATAACACTTAAGATTTTAGCCGCTTCGCTATAATTTTCTATAGAATACAATAGCTTAGCGTATTCAAAACTAATCAACTCTGAATTTTGTGGGAATTTCTTAAAGCATTTTTGAATATAATGATCACGGGCTGCATGTTTATTTTGCTTTTGTGCACATTTAGCCGCATATAAATAGCACAGCATTTGATCATCAGCAGCATTAAAAGCTTTCATGAAAAATTTTTCTGCACGAGCATAATTGGAAGCATTCATTAAACGTAATGCCGTTAAAAATAAGCTACGCGCATGTTCAGGCTCACGCCCTAAAAGGCGTAAATATAAGTATTTTGCTAAATTTATAATATTTTCTACAAATTTAATTAAAAACATAACGCCAACAACTAAAGCTCCAACGCATGTTATTGCCAAAGTCATTGACATGTTGATGCTATAGCCCATAAACACCATTTCTAATAAATTAGGATTTGGATATAGACTCTGATAACCTATGCCAATCATAAGTATAAGCAAGAATAAAACAAAATAAATTCGCACTAGAGCACCTTCTTATAGTTTTTCCCATAAAATAGCTTGAGCTGGCTCCAAATTAATGTGTTGTGCTAGAAAGTCTATCCTATCTAGCTTCTCCACCTCAGCCACTAACCGTTCATCAAAATTATTTTGAGCTAAAGATTTTAATTTAGTAACATTAAATTTAAAAGCTACAATTTCATTTTCTGATATAGCACTATGAATTTTGTTAAGTAATGTTTGAATCTTGTTTTTATCCGATACCTTGTTTACTTTGATGTAAGGCTTTAAATACTTGGTTTTAATAATATTATCATTATCATGCTCTTTGGCTAGATTTTCTATATTATTTAAAATGTTACATACTGCTGCTTTAGGCTTGGCATTAACATATTGCTGCAACACGCTTTTAATTTTAACTAATTCTTGCACTAATTCATCGTTAGCATTTTTCTTTGCTAGAGAGATAGCATTTTCTAACTTTATATGAGCTTGGGCGTAATCATTTAAGATATTTGCATAATAATCTATACTATCTAGCAATAAATTTAAGTTAGCTCTAATTAATAACTCAACATCTTGCTCATTACTTAATTTAAGTATGATTTCTTTTAATTCAATAATCTCTTCTTGTTGCTTTGCTAATTTAAGTTCTAAATCAAGCATGTCATTACGTACTTTAGTGCGCTGTAGGTACATACTGCCACCAATTAACATTATGCTTAAAAGAAAACAGCCAAGTATTGCTAGTAATTTGAAGATTGCAGTAGCTCTGCTAGTTGTTTTTTCAAGCTCACTCATACGCAAAGACCTTGTTCAATAAATTGAATAAATTGATTAACTTCATGCCTTGGATTAACTTTTACATTTGTATAGCCCATCTCTTCTGCCGCTTGTGCTATGCGTGTACTGTTAACCAACAAGCATATTTGTTTGGCTGTTTTAGCATGCTTAACAACTATTTTATTTAGCTCAATTAATGCTTTTTTACAAGAAAGATAAATTATGCTTCCATCGCGCAATAATTTATTCTCGTCCTTATAATCTAAAATTAGACCTTCTCGAGTATAAACGGCAACTGCACTAAATTCTACATTAGCATTTACAAACACTGAATCCATTTCTCTAAGACCACAAGCGCCACGCAAAATTAAAAAACTTTCTTTATGTTTTACTGCCAAACATTCAGCTAATCGAGCCGCACTATAAGGCGCCTCTTTTAAAAAACTTACAACTTGGACGCCATTTTCTTGTAAATAAGAAGCCACGGTACTACTTATGCAATGTACCGCGCGAGTGAGATTGTTGTCTATATAAAACTTAGCTGCAGCTCTGCTTAATATAACAATATTGTCATATGATTTTAATTTTAAATCATTAATTGATACTAGAGTATATTTAATAGCATACAAGGGAATAATATCGCTTGGAATTTTGGCTTTAACTAAAGCATTATGAAGCGTTACGCTATATTCACTGCCACTAGTTAATAATACTTGCATCTACTTCCCGCTGAATTAAATTACGTATATCATGTTTAATTAAAATTTTAGCAAATTGTTGGAAAATTTCTTCTTGATTAATTGAATTATATTGTTCTTGAATATATAAGTTTTCAGTTACCAAATTTTTAGAGGCAAACAAATTTATAGCTGTGGTTTCATTTAATAAATCCACTCCAACTTTAACGCCCAAAGGCGCCTGACAATTTGCTCCTAAATATTTAACTATCATTCTCTCCAAAGTAAGCTCATGCCAAGTGCGCTGGCAACTTATAGAGTGTAAAATATCTAATAAAACTTTGTCTATAGTTCTACACTCTACAGCAAGCGTTCCTTGTCCAGCTGCAGGGACCATTTGTTCTGAGCTAAACTCATGAATGATATACTCATTTAGCCCAAGCCGTTGCAGACCTGCCTGGGCTAAAATTATTGCATCGAACTCACCTGCTAGCATTTTTTTAATACGCGTATCTACATTGCCTCTTATAAATTTAATGTTAGCCTTTGGAAATAGCTGCTGAGCTTGCAAGGCTCTGCGTAAACTTGAAGTTCCAAGAGTAAAATTTAAGTCTTGAAGCTCATCTAAAGATTGGTGTTTTTTGCTCAATAATACATCTTGTGCATTAGTTCGCTCCAATACTGCCCCTATTTGTAATAGCGGCTTAGTTGTGGCCGGTAAATCTTTAGCAGAATGCACCGCTATATCTGCTCTTCGTTGAATTAAATAATCCTCAAGCTCACTTACAAAAAGACCTTTGCCACCTAATTTACTTAAGCTTTGCATTAGCTCTTTATCGCCTCGCGTTTTTATGGCGATAACTTCTGTGTCTAAATCTATTTTAGAATGCAATAACTCAGTCACTATTTGAGTTTGTCTAATCGCAAGCTTACTTTGACGCGAAACTATTTTTAACTTAGACATTTTAAAAATTTCCGAACTTGTGGTAATTGCCGCCTGCTTACTATAAGGGGTTGCTCAATATTTTCTAATAACACTACAAACTGCTCTTGTTGCTTTTTCAAAGCATAAATTTTCTTTTTGTTAACTAAATATTTGCGGTGTATTCGTAAAAAATTAGCACTGTATTTTTCTTCTAAATTATTTAAGGTCTCATCTATTAGCATTTGTTTGTTAGCAGAATTTACTAGGACATATTTTTGCTCAGCACTAAAAAAATCTACCTGATTTATGTGTAATTTGTAACATTCATTTTTAGATTTTAGTGTTAAATAATTATCAAGGGCTAGTTCTTTTTTATAATTTTCTAATAGCTCTAATAATGCAGCTGGAGTTATACAAAAATTATATCTAGTATTGTTGATGTCTTCAGGAGTTATTTTATCTATTGTTAATAAATTAACAATAGAGGCGCTGGCAGGCACTTTATATCTGTTTAAATCTTGAGGCTTTGTATCTATAATTACAATTTTATCCATGGCAACTACCAGCTATAGTATTACAAAATATAAGTTTAGCTTTTAGCAACATATTAATCACCAGCAATTTTAGATAAAATTGAAAATTTTTATTAGTTTTTTTATCCATATACTTTAAGATGCCGCTTCCTTTGAATAATAAAGTAGTAAAAATTAATTTTAAAGTTAAGATTAACTCCATTCATTTTTAATGAATGCTAACAACTATAGTTTTAATGTAAAACTTTTGCTTTTATAGATAAATAAAAAACTAATGATTTTAATAAATATTTATCTTATATAATCGCTTTTTAGTGTAGCAAGCTGTGTCACTAAAACTTAACCAATATTAATATAATTTTTCTAATTGCTCTAACTTAACATTCATGTATAATTGCTTTTAGTTTACCTGAAAATCACCTATTATAATACTCTACCTAACCTGCTAAATTATTGGCTGGGTTTGTAGTTGGCTTACACAAGGATTCTCTAATGAGTAATATATTTTTAAAGTTAATCTTTTTAGGCTGTTGCCTATGCATTAATAGTGCCTGTGGCCAGCGCGGCCCCTTATCTTTACCTCTTAAAAATTTGTCGCATTATGATTTGTAATTTTGCCAAAATGCATGGTCTAGGTAATGATTTTGTTATTTTAGATTTAATCCGGGAGCAAATTAAGCTCACCCCTAAACTAATTCAGAGCATAACAGCGCGAGCAACTGGTGTTGGTTGCGATCAATTACTAACAATTGAGGCGCCGCACTCTAAAGATGCCGAATTTTTCTTTAGAATTTATAATAATGATGGCTCAGAAGCCGAACAATGTGGCAATGCCGCCCGCTGCTTAGCAAAATTTGCCAATATTACTAGCTTAACTTATAAAACTAAATTTATAGCCGAATGTCTAGCAGGCAAAGTAAATATGCATGTTATTAATTTACATAAAATAAGTGCAAGCCTACCTTTTAACCCACAACATGAAATTGAAACTATAGAGCATCCTCAACTTGGAATTATTTATCTAGTAAACTTAGGAAATCCTCATGCTATTTGCTTTGTGGAAAAACTAAATAAATTACCTTTATATAAATTAGGCGCAAAATTAAGTAAAAGCTTAGTAGCAAACAGCTTATTAAACGTAAGCTTTGTAGAAATAATGTCTAAAGATGAGGCTAAAATTCGAGTATTTGAACGAGGCGCTGGTTTAACTTTAAGTTGTGGCTCTGGAGCTGGGGCCACTTTATTAGCTGCTAAACCACTTAACAAACTTAATAATCCTTGTAATTTAAAATTTCCTCAAGGTAGTTTAGAGGTTGAAGTGTTGGAAAATAGCGTAAAACTTACTGGTCCGGCAAAAATAGTCTTTCACGGAAAATTTAAAATTTGAGATTAGTTACTAAAATTAATATACTGTAGCTTGTTGTTAAGGAGAAATAGTCATGCAAAATAATCGCAAAAAATCGCAACTTTTTCCAAAAATAGGAGCTATAGCTTTATGTTTAAGTACGATTAATACACCAGCATTTGCCAACACCCGTAATGATGGCCTGCAAACTAAAAATGGTTATTATTCATTGCAATTAGATGGGGTATTAAAAATTGATCAAAGAGAATTTTTTGGTGATAAAGACCTCCCTATTGCTGCTATCAATGAAAATTCTAGCTTTGGCCAATACTACAGTGGTGGCTATATTCGTGATTTAGGTTTGACTTTATCCGGCGATGCAGGCGCTAATTTAACATACAATATTGGTTTAGCAATTGATGCCAGCTCATCTTCTATTAATGTAGATGATGCTTATTTAACTTATGCTGGGCGCATGCCAAAATATGCAGGGGCACCAAGTTTGAGCATTTCTGTTGGCCAAGTGAACCCAGGGTTTTGCTTAGAAAGTGCCCAATCTAGTAAGTGGACAGCTTTTATGGAACGCAGCCTAGACACTAATGTTTTTGGCCCTTGCCCAGGACTAGGTGTAAGCTTTAATACTTACAATAACTGGTACTCCCTAACTGCTGCATTTACTCAACCTAAAGCTAGCGCAAGCATTAAAGACACTGCCGGCAATGATTTAGCACGCAATGATAGATGGCAATCCTCTGCACGGGTTACTTTCGTGCCTTATATGCAAAATGATACAACCTTACAATTTGGTTTATCAGGACATTATGATAAACATGGAGATGCTAGCATTCGTTTTTCTACCGAGCCAGAAATGCGCTCACGCAACTATACGACTATGCTAGATACTAACACCATCAGTGGTACCCGTATTGCTGCTGACAGTCATTATACTTTTGATCTTGAGCTAAGTATGCAGCATGGGCCATTAACATTGATAGCAGAAGGCCAACGCACAAAAATACAACGCGGCTCAGTAGCCGGAATCTCTCAAGGAAAAAATTTACATTTTGATGGCTACCATGTAACCGCATCCTATGTTATGACAGGTGAAAAACGTGCACGCAAATTAAACAATGGTACATTTGGGCAAGTTATTTCTAATAACCCTAAACGCAGTGCCGTAGAGGCCTCTGTACGCTATAGCTTCCTTAACTTAAATGATCAAGATATTAATGGCGGTTCAGCGCATAATATGTCTTACAGCCTAAGCTGGTACCTAAATAAAAGTATTCGCGTTATAGCTGAATATGTAAACTCTAAACAAGAGCGCAACATAAATGATGTTTATTTAGATAGCCGCACAGTTGAAAGTTTAGGCACTAGGCTTCAAATAGTATTTTAATACTCTTAGGTATTAAATCTGAAGCTAACTAGTTATTAGTTAGCTTCAGGCTCCTTAAATAATACTTAAAATAACAGACCTGAGCTTAGTTAGCATTCTAATATCTGGTGTTTTTACTATTAGTGGTTTATGATTCAACATTATCCTTTCAAGGGGGCGATGTGATTAGTTGGCGCCAGTATTGTTTTATAGTAAGCATATTTTGCATAGCTTTAGCAGGCATTGCAGCAAAAATGCAAATTAATTTATCACTTAGCCCTTGCGTACTGTGCGAATTGCAGCGTGCCATATTTATTCAAATAGCGCTATTGCTAGCCCCTGGCATAATTATTAAATTCTCAAGCTTTGGTGCCAAATTACATAGTATATTCTTGCTATTGTTAAGTAGTTGTGGGGCTGCGCTGGCAGGACGCCAGGTATGGTTGCAAAGTTTACCTGCCGAACAAGTACCAAGTTGCCTTGGAAGCTTTGATGTTGTTTTACAAAATAATGGAATTTTAGAAGGTCTTAAAAAAATTATATTTAATAGCTCTGAGTGCGCCAAAATAGAATTTACTATTTTAAATGTGTCTCTTGCTCAATGGAGCTTAGTTTTATTTATTTTAATCCCAATTTTAGGATTGTATGTAGCTTTTGTGAAACGGGAGCGAAATATCTTTCGTTAATAAAGTCGCCATCCTTGGCAACTACTGCTCTCTTCCCTGAATAAATACAGCTTATCAAACCTATTTCAAACAGCAACTTTAAGGAAGCACAATAACAATAATTTTTTTATGCTGACTTTTTAGTTTAAAATCAATTGATTGCAATGAAAACCGCCAGCCCATGGCAAATATCTAAAGAACGTATAGCAAAAATCGCACAACATAAAGCTACTTTTAATTATGCTGACCAAGATTATCTAATGAAAGCCAGGGCTTTCACATTTTTCATACTTAACTTAAAGTAATAAGTAAGGAGAAAGTAACTATGGAATGGCGTAAGCTTCGCAAAGACTGTGAATGGACAGCACTAGATAACAAAATAGAGCTTTGGCTTAAAAAGCGCCAAGAGCTATTAGCGCTAATGTATAGAATATTACATTTATCTCCCTTTGAGGATGAAATCAATGCAAGCGACGATTCTGAATTATTAGTTGAGTTTCAAGCTAACTTGATAGAATATGTATCTCAAGAACAAGAAGAATTAATGCAATGGATGCATACATGCATTGCTGCAGAGTCTAACAATTTTCTGTTTAATGAAATATTAAGTTGGCGCGCAGCAATTATTAAATTTAATGCCCAGCTAACCTCAGAAATTAGTGAAGCAAATTTAATTCTCAAAATATCAGAACTAAGTGAAGCGCTTGCCACCAGGATGGACTTAGAAGATGAGCTAATTCATCTATATTTAGCAAATACCAATGTCTTGACTAGTCTTGTGTAATTATCGCTCTAAATACGCTAATTTCCCAGCAACATCTTTAAACTTATCAGCATCTGCTAATGGTTCTTTAGAAATTGTGATGTTAGGCCAAGACTTACTTAATTCCGCATTAATATCAATAAAATTAACTTCCTCTAATTCTAAGTCGTCATCTGCTTTAATAGCATTTGCTGGGCACTCTGGTTCGCATAAGGCACAGTCTATACATTCATCTGGATTAATTACCATGTAATTAGGTCCCTCATGGAAACAGTCAACCGGACATACTTCTACACAATCTGTATATTTACACTTAATACAGTTCTCGGTTACCACGAATGCCATTTAAGCTAACCCCCAAAATTATTCGCTCAATAAAACGTAAACTTAAGAAAAAACTCTCGCGTACTGGACGCTTAGTAAAATCTACCCAAGGCTGCATTATTAGCCAAGGTTGCACCCCTGCAATGACCCCCGCTAAACAGCCTGTTAGCAGCCTATCATCAACTATTAATACTCGCTCGGCAACATTATCATTTTGCTGTAAAATTTGCAAAATTCCAGCAGGATATGGCTTTTTGGCGACCCCGCTTATAAAGTTTAAACCTGTAAAGGTCTTTTCTATGTACTCTGCTCGCTGCCAGGTTGGCTTATTTGACAAAATATACACTCGCTCTGGGGGAAAAACTTGCAGCAATTGCTGTAACCATGCTTTCACCTTTGGATGCACAACTGGGCTGGCATGCGCGGCTAATACCCCATCGTAATCTAAAATTACTACATCAAAATAAGTCTTAATAGCTCGCGGCTCTATTTGTAAAATATTTTTAATTAATTTAATTTTACGCAAATTAGAAAAATAGCGGCACAGCTGGAGCATGGTATAAAAGATTCGCCTAAGCATTACTTGACAGCCTGGAGTTTGTGCAATATCGTGAGTTTATGGATGAAATTAATATATTGTTTGATGGTTTTTGCAAAAACCTTACCGAAAAATTAGATGTTATTAGCCGAGAAGAATTTGATGTGCAAAAACAAGTACTGGCTAAAGCCCGTCTACAGCTTAATGAATTAGAAACTTTATTAACTAATCTCACGACGTCCAAACTCCAAGATTCGAATACAGGTAGTGTATAAAATTAATGCACAAAGCAATAAACTAAGAATCACATATGTTTTAGGAAATAAGATCATTACACTAAAAAAAACAAAAGCCTCAGCACGCTCTATCAGTCCAGGACTGTAGTCAAATCTTTTCTCACTGACATTATTACTTAAAATACCTACAGTTAAAAAAGAAGTTACACAAAACAAAATACTTCCTAGTAACAATAAAGCAACCCAAGCCCACATATTCGAATGCACCAAATAAAACCCAAATACAATTGCAAATTCTACCGCTCTGTCAATCATAATATCTAATATTGTGCCAATATCACTAGAGGAGCCTTCAAGCCTTGCAACAGTTCCATCTAAGACATCAAATAATCCAGATAACCACATAAAGGTTACCGCCAATTTAGCAAGACCTAAAAGCATACAAGGAACAACCAAAATTCCAAGGCTAAGAGCTATTAATGATAGCCGGTTGGCTGTAGCACCACAGTACCTAATTAAAAATCTAGCGAAAGGCTCAATTATTGAAGTTTGCAACAAAGGTCGCACTTTTTGCTCGAGCATAATAAATTCTCCTAAAATTTGATATAATTATAACCAGAGTCCAGCACCATAACCAGCAATCCAAGATAAGACAATAGCTAGTAGCTCAATAATTTTTAAAAATAAAACTAATCTTTATTTATGACAGGTTTTTTACTAGAATTAAGTAAATCGACTTATTTGTTAATTGTTCCACCACTAAATTTGAGGTTATATGCAAAGCTTTAATTATATTTTAATCTTATTAATATCCTCTGTAGTATTCATAGGTATCTTTCGCCGCTTAGAACTACCAACGGTATTGGGCTATTTATGTGCAGGCATTGTCGTAGGTCCTGGTGGACTGGCCTTATTTCCATCTTCAGATTCTGTTCACTTTCTAGCTGAATTTGGAATTGTATTTTTAATGTTTACCTTGGGTTTGGAGTTTTCTATCCCAAGACTTATCTCTAACAAACGCGCCCTTGTAGGCATAGGTGGTACTCAGGTAGGAGTGTGCACCATTTTTGGTGCTACAGTTGCTTATTTTTTTGATTTTAATATGGCCCAAAGCATTATTTTAGGTGGCGGGCTAGCTTTATCTTCCACTGCAGTAGTGATTAAACAATTATCCGAACAAAAAGAACAACACACCGGGCACGGAAATATGGCAATTAACATTTTGTTATTCCAAGACCTGGCCGCTGTTTTTTTCTTAATTCTTGTGCCTGCATTAAGTACAGGTAACGAAGGCAATATTTATCAAACCTTTAGCTTAACAATTGCAAAAGGGGTTCTTGTTACTATTTTAATGGCACTTTCTGGAATTTGGGTGTTGCGCCCTATATTCCATCAAGTAGCAAAAGCTCATTCAACAGAATTATTTATGATGGCTACCTTACTTGTGGCCTTAAGCGCTGCATGGGTTACTCATGAATTAAAGCTATCTATGGCCTTAGGAGCTTTCCTTGCAGGTTTAATGCTGGGGGAAACTGAATTTAAACATCAAATTGAATTGGATATAAGGCCTTTTCGTGATGTATTGCTTGGCTTGTTCTTTGTGGTTATTGGTGCTTATTTAGAGCTAAAAAGCCTACCTCAGATTTGGTCACAAGTCGCATTATTATTGCTAGTATTGATGTTAATCAAAACCTTAGTTATTTTTTTAGTAACTAAAATAGTAGGCAAAACCTCCAATGAATCGGCTTTTAGAGTTGGAATTATTTTAGGCCACGGTGGTGAGTTTGGCTTTGTAATATTATCTGAAGCTATGAATCATGGTTTAATTAGTACTCACGAGCGTCCCATAATTTTTACAACTTTAGTTATTAGTATGTTGTGCACCCCGCTTATTATAAAAAATAATGATAAAATATGTAAATTCTTTTTCAAAAAATATAAATATAAAGATAAAGTAAAAGAATACCCCTCTTATAAATTAGATGAGCATGCAGCTGAATTAAAAGATCATGTAATAATTTGCGGCTATGGGCGCGTGGGACAAATACTTACTCGGTTTTTAGAGCAAGAAGACATTGAATGGCTAGCTTTAGACTTAGACCCGATGCGCATATCTAAAGCAGCCATTGCAGGTGAGCACTCCTTTTATGGGGATGCGACGTATCCTGGGACGCTAACTGCAGCTGGGCTTTCCAGAGCGCGCATGGTAGTTATAGCTTTTAGCAATGAAGACACAACACTTGCTGTATTAAAGCAAGTACGCAGCATGCGTTTGGATGTTCCAGTCTTTGTTCGTACCCGAGATGATTCTAGCCTTGAATTATTCCAAGAAGCAGGGGCCACCGAAGTTGTGCCTGAATCGCTAGAAGCGAGCATAATGCTAGCTTCACATTTATTGCTAACTCTAGGGGTCCCCTCTAATAAAATTATGGACAAAGTAAGACGAATACACAATGATCGCTATGAAATTTTACGCGGCCTTTATAGTGGCAGTGGGGACAATACTAGCCTTGAAGATCAAAAAGGCTTAAGACGTAGCCTACATTCTATATACATTCCGCAAAACTCCTACATTATTGGCAAAAACTTAAGTGAATTATTAGATAGCGCAGATAATGATTTAATTAATGACAAACAAACATTTATTAAATATATTACTCGAGAAGGGGTAAAAATTAATAAGCCTTCAGCTAATATAGTGCTGCAGGCTGAAGATGTAATAGTACTTTTTGCGACCCCTGAAGAAAGCTTGGTTATTGAAGAAAAAATTCTAAATGGCTAGCTAACTGGCGCTTGCAGCGCTAACTAAGCCATGATAGCATCATTTATGCTAAATCCTACGCAACAACAAGCTGTATGTGTTACAGATAAGCCTCTATTAATCTTAGCTGGAGCTGGGAGCGGCAAAACCAAAGTTATAACTCAAAAAATTGCTTATTTACTTAACGAGCAAAAAATATCTGCTAGCAATATTTATGCTTTAACTTTTACCAATAAAGCTGCCCGCGAAATGGCAAGTCGAGTTAAAACTTTAACTACTAATACGCGCGGATTAACTATCGCAACTTTTCATAATTTTGGTTATAAAATAATTCAAAATGCTAAATCAATACTTAATCTTAAAAACAACATTAGCATTTATGATCAAGAAGACACTAGCAAGCTAGTGCGGGAAATAACCCAAATAACTGAAAAAGAGCGCATTCAATTAATTTTGAATCAAATTTCTGCTATTAAAAATACCGGTACACTTAATTTAGAAAAATTAAATACTCAATATGATCCATATATAATTCAGTTATTTGCAGAATACAATCGTACCCTAAGAAGCTATAATGCAGTAGATTTGGATGATTTAATATATCTTCCCTTACAACTTTTTGAGCAACATCCAGAAATTTTGCACCAATGGCAAGCAAGGGTTAGATATTTATTAGTGGATGAGTACCAAGATACTAATATTGCCCAATACAAACTAATTCATTTGTTAACTAAAACATCTGGCAAACTAACAGTAGTGGGGGATGATCACCAATCAATTTATGCTTGGCGCGGAGCTAATGTAGCTAATCTACAACAATTACAGCAAGATTTTTATAATTTACATATAATAAAATTAGAACAAAATTATCGCTCTATGGGTAATATTTTGGCTGCGGCTAATGCTTTAATTAATCATAATGAAAATTTATTTAATAAAAATTTATGGAGTGATAAAGGAGCAGGGGTCCCTATTAAGGTCATTGTGGCCCAAAATGAAGCTGAAGAAGCTGATAAAGTAAGCGCTCTTATCCGGCATAAGAGGTTTTTAACCCAAAATAACTTTAATCAATATGCAATTTTATATAGATCAAACCATCAATCGCGGGCTTTTGAAAAAGCTCTGCGGGCATTTGAAATTCCCTACCAAATAAGTGGCGGCACTTCTTTTTTTGCGCGCACTGAAATTAAAGATTTATTAGCTTATTTAAAAGTTTTAGTTAATCCTGCTGATGATTTATCATTTTTAAGAATTATTAATACGCCTAAGCGCGAAATAGGTACTCAAACCTTAGAGAAACTAGGCAAATACGCTAAACAACGTAATATTAGCTTATTTGATGCAATCTTTGAACTAGGATTAGAACAAAGCTTAAGTTTCAAGGCCATCGAACGCTTACGTCAAGTAGGCAACTGGTTTAATTTACTTGCTCACGAACTTGAGCAAGGAGCCACAACGACCGAAGTGATGCAACGTGTTATTAAAGATATTAATTTTGATGCTTATATTCACGATACTGCAGCTAATTCTAAACAAGCTGAGAAAAAACTACAAAATATTCAAGAATTAATTGCTTGGCTGCAAAAATTAACCGATGATCCAGACAATGAAAATATAACTCTAGCGCAAGCTCTGCATAAATTACAACTGATAGATTTGCTTTCAAGGCAAAATGAAGCTGCTAATTTTAATTGCGTACAACTTATGACAATTCATGCAGCTAAAGGCTTAGAGTTTGATTATGTATATATAACCGGTATGTTAGAACAAATATTGCCCCATCAAAATAGTATAGATACTGATAATATTGAAGAAGAAAGGCGCTTAGCCTATGTAGCCATTACTCGAGCCAAATTAGAATTAAGTATAAGTTTTGCCAAACAGCGCTCTAATTTCAAACAAACTCAAAGTAGTCAGCCTAGTAGGTTTTTAGAAGAGATGCCTGCAGAATTATTTGAATGGGATGATCCAGATACTCCGCAAGAGACCAAAACTACCCAACAGCAAAGCAAAGCAAATTTTTCATTATTGCAAGAGCTGCTTACTAATAAATAACTTTAATAATTATTTTAGCGTTTCTAGCATATATTTTACCGTATCTCGGATATCTTCTTCAGTGCATTTATTACAATTACCTTTAGCAGGCATAGCATTAATCCCATTTATTGCGCTTAAGATTAGCTCTTCTAACCCCTGGGCGGCGCGTGCACCCCAAGAAGCATTATCCCCAAGCTTTGGCGATCCTAGATAACCGGCATCATGACAAGCTGCACAATATTTTTTATAAATTTTCTTAGGCCCGCCCAAAGGATTCTTACTGACAGTATCCTTGGTATTACTAGCATTATCTAGCTTAACTTTGCCCATTGGAGCTAAGCGTTCATTTATAGAGTCCTCTTCTAAAGAACCACTTAGCTTGGCAAAACTCCAAGCTGAAATAGAGCTTAAAAATATAAATAATATGAATTTTGTAAAGTTAACCACTTAAAACCTCTTGTTGCTAGCTAGCTGATATATTACCATATACTCCCAGTGTATCTAGGCCTAAACTAAAATGTCCTCAGACCCATTATTCAATAACATAGTAAGCTCAGATATTATACAAGCCTCTAATTATATTCTAGCAGGAGATTTAGTAGCTTTCCCAAGTGAAACTGTTTATGGCCTAGGAGCTGATGCTAGCAATTGTGCAGCTGTAGCCAAAGTTTTTGCAGCCAAAGGGCGCCCGCGAAGCCATCCGTTAATTGTACATATTAGTAATCTTAAACAATTAGACCAGTTTGTAACACAAATACCCCCACTAGCTGCAAAATTAATGCAACTGTATTGGCCAGGTCCATTGACTTTAATTTTACCCAAAAAACCTAACGTATTATCTGAGGCTAGTGCAGGGCTTGCAACTATTGCCGTAAGGATGCCAGATAACGCTGCAACTTTACAATTAATAGAGCATTGTCAGCGCCCTTTAGTTGGCCCTTCAGCAAATAGCTTTGGCAAAATAAGCCCAACTAGCGCCGAACATGTATACCATGATTTAAAAGATACTGTAGCGCAAATATTATTGGCAAATTGCGCGCAAATTGGTATTGAATCTACTATTGTCGATTGCACTAAAAAGCCAATAACAATCTTACGTCCAGGAGCAATTACTGCCAGCATGCTTGCTACAAATGGCATTAAAGCTGAGTATGCTGCCCAATTGCAAGCGCAAGTACCGGGTAATCTTAAAAGTCATTATGCTCCTAATACACCAACTGCACTAATAAATTATAGTAAAGAATTACATGAGCATATAAAAGGAAGGGTTGGCTATATAGGCCTACAGCCAACTATCATCCCAAATAATTGGAAGCAAATATGTTTAAGCCAAACAGCCAACATATATGCTCAAAAAATTTATAACGCTTTGCAAACTTTTGACCAACAACAATTAGACTTAATTTTAATTGAGCGCCCACCCCAAGATGAAAGCTGGCGGGCAATAAATGATAGACTTAAGAAGGCAACTGCGGATTTTGCACTAAAAAATCCAGCACTTGCAGCAAGCGTGGCACACTTCTAGTCATAGTTAAGTCAGTGGAATAGACTTCATCATGATGAATTACGAAAATTTTAGGCGTAGCATCTACAGCAAATGCTCTGGAAAGCTGCCCTGCATTACTTGTTTGCATATTAATGCTAAAGGAATTAAATTTTTCATTAAACTCATTTAAATCAATATCATTTTTTTTAATAAAATCTTGCATTTGCTCATCTAACCAGAGCTTTTGATTACCATTTAATAAAGAATCAAAAACTTTATCATCTAAATGTCTGCTGCTACCTTCAATAGCTACTAAGGTATAATACATCTTTCTCAGTTGCGACAAAATTTTATTATATGCTATATGATAATTATGTATCGCTAAATTTGGGTGTTTCTCGCTCCAAGTAATTAAAGGTCCATGGACTTGCGAGCAAGCAAAGCAGCCATAACTGAAAAACTCTAAAACATGAACTTTGTTAGGGGATTGACGCAAAATCTTTTGCACGTGTTCATTTTGCGCAATTTTATTATCAACTATAATAAAATCACTACCTAAAACCGGCAAAGTTTGATCTGGAGCACCTATTACAGTATGCGTCCACAAAACACTAACTAACAATAAAAATTTAATATAAACCTGATACATAACTACTTACAGCCTCAATTTCTTCATCTGTTAAACGTTTAGCTACCTCTTGCATTATTTGATTAGCGCTATTGCTTCGCTCGCCATTTTTAAAAGCAAGTAATTGCTGGGCAATATATTCGCTATGCTGACCCGAAAGCCTTGGAAACTTTGCTAAATTATAACCTCTGCCATTGGGGCCATGACAAGCCGCACAAGCTGCAACCCCCGTAGCTTTATTGCCTACTCGATAAATCTGTGCTCCTAAATTTGCCTTGTCAGCTTGGGCCACGCCCGGTAGCATTTTCTGACTTGCATAATACTCTGCCAAATCTTGCATATCTTGAGCAGAAAGGTCTTCAACTATACCATACATAACAGCATTAGGCCTTGGACCATCCATGCCCTGCTTAAAATCATTTAGCTGTTTATACATATAAGCCACGCCCAGCCCTGCTATTTTAGGCCACACAGGAACCGAACTATTGCCATCAGCGGCATGACAAGCTACACATTGTTCAGATAGTTGCTTGCCACGACTAATAAGCTCATCATCGCGAGCCACAGCTAACGAAGTAAAAGCTAGCGCTGCTAACATTAATATAAAGGCTCTATACATATCAAATCCTACTCGGGTAATGCCAACAATAGCATTTACAAGTAAATTATAAACGAAACTGCGAATGGTTTGTCAAACTCAGAGCAATTTGTAATAAAAATTCTGACCAAGATAGTATCAGGTGTTAGATTCTGCTAGTATAACCGCATGAATATTTACCATGGTACTAAATTTTATCAAAGTGTATACGAATTAAGCGAACTACCTGAAAGCTTAGCTGAGGTGGCCTTCCTTGGCCGTTCTAATTCTGGTAAATCCAGTACCATTAATACTTTAGTCCAACAAACTGGACTTGCCAAAACAAGTAAAACTCCAGGGCGCACGCAACTTATAAATTTTTTCACCATAATTCCCAATAAATTTTTAGTAGACTTGCCAGGTTACGGCTTTGCTAAAGTTAGCTCTAAAATCAAAAAGCATTGGGGTACTAGCTTAACTTTGTATTTAGAGCAAAGAGAGCCCTTGCGCGGTGTGGTTTTAATTATGGATATAAGGCACCCGCTTAAAGAGCAAGACTGGCAAACCATAAACTGGCTAACCCACCATAAAATACCTGTACATATTTTACTAAGCAAAGCTGATAAATTAAGTAAATCTGCAGCCCAAACCACTTTAAACAAGGTTTTAGATGCCACTTGCCATCAACCATTAGTAAGTGTTCAAGTATTTTCTTCGCTCAAAGCTCAAGGCCCCCAAGAATTAAGTGAAAAATTAAATACTTGGTTAGAAATTAACTCTTTGAGCAAATAGTTAAACTATTATCCTTTAGCATTTTGCCAATTAGAGCCTACACCAATGCCCACAGTTAATGGCACTACAAGATTTGCAGCATTTTGCATGATATTTGATATATGACTTGTAGCTGTAGATATTTGCTTATCTGCCACCTCAAACACCAGCTCATCGTGTACCTGTAAAATCATTTTAATATCATCATAACTTATAAGCCATTGATGAATTTTAAGCATGGCCATTTTAATTATGTCTGCTTGGGCGCCTTGCATTGGGGCATTAATAGCTGCTCGCTCTGCAGCCTTGCGTAAATTTATATTACTCGCATTAATGTCTGGCAAATATAATCTTCTACCAAACATGGTTTCAATAAACCCAAGTTGCGCCGCTTGCTTGCGCGTGGTTTCCATATATTCTCTAACTCCAGCAAAGCGCTCAAAATATGTTTGAATGTAAATATCAGCTTCTTTAGGAGATATTTGCAATTGCACAGATAAGCCATAGGCTGACATTCCATATATTAAACCAAAGTTAATAGCTTTAGCGCTTCGCCGCATCCCAGAGGTAACATTGGCAAGTGGCACCGCAAACACTTCGCTAGCTGTAAGTGCATGCACATCCAAGCCTTCTTTAAAAGCTTTAATTAAAGTTTCATCTTGCGATAAGTGCGCCATAATTCTAAGCTCAATTTGAGAATAATCAGCCACTAATAATTTATTACCTGGACTAGCTACAAATGCTTCTCTTATTCTAGAGCCCATTTGTGATTTAACTGGAATATTTTGCATATTAGGGTCAGATGAAGATAATCTACCCGTGCTAGTTATATTTTGATGAAAAGTCGTATGCACTCTGTTAGTTGCAGGCTTAATATCTAATGGCAATTTATCGGTATAGGTGTTTTTTAACTTAAACAAAGTTCTATAATTTAAAATCTTTTGTGGTAACTCAAATTCTTTTGCAAGTTCTTGTAATACTGCTTCATTAGTAGATGGCTGTCCTTTAGGGGTTTTTTTAATAACAGGCAAATTTAATTTTTCAAACAATATTTGTTGCAATTGTTTTGGTGAGCTTAAGTTAAATTCTGTACCAGCTATACAAAAAATTTCTTCTTCAAGAAGTTTTATAGCGTCTGCAAATTCAGCGCTTAAGTCTTGCAAAAACTTAGCATCAACATAGACTCCTTGTAGTTCCATATACATTAGCACTACCAACGTTGGCATTTCCATGTCATAGAAAATCTTTGCTATCTCTGGAAGACTTGCAAGCTTGGCTTGCAAGATTTTTTGCAACTGAAAAATTATATTTATTTCTTGAATTAAAATTTCTTGGAGTGCAGCATCTTTGCTAGTAAATTTATCCACTGCTAAATAAATTAAGCTCAAGCTGGCTAAATCATTAGCTAATACTGAATTTAAATTATAAGCTGCTAAAGAAACATCAAACAAATGATGCTCTATGTTAATTTCAGCTAAACCATGTAACTTTAAGAATCTATTTAGCACAGCCAATGTAAACTTCAGATTATAACCTATAATTTGACAACCTGAATTTGCCTGTAATATAGGTTGCAATAATTTTATAACATCAATATCAATAATTTTTTCATCAAAATTAATAAAGCAAGGAACTAAATGCTCACTAGCAATTACTAACCCCAAAAGATTAGCATCTATAATATGGGGTGCGTCAACCTGAACTGTTAGTACAAAACTTTTATCTTCATAAACAATGTCAACTATATTTTGCACTTCCTCTAAACTGGCAATAACTTTAAACTCGCTAGCAATAATTTTTTTATCAGATAAACTATGTGCTTGCTCTGATTCTAATGAGGGCTGTTGCGCTTTTTGTTTTTTAAGATCTTCCAGCCAATTTTTAATTTCATAACGCTTTAACAACTTTTCTAATTGCTCAAAATCCCAAACTTGCTGCTGTAAATCATTTATAGCATATTCTACTGGAATATCGGTTTTAATAGTAACTAGTTGCTTATATAAGTCTAGCTTTACTAAGCTTTCGCGCAGATTTTCGCCTATTTTGCCTGTTATTTGCTCAGCGTTTTGCGTCAAATTTTCTAAGCTTACGTATTCTTGCAACCATTTAGCCGCCGTTTTAGGGCCAACCTTAGGCACCCCTGGAATATTATCCACACTATCGCCAACTAGAGCTAAATAATCTATAATTTGCTCAGGGCTAACTTTAAATTTAGCCATAACTCCCGCGGCATCTAGATATGACCCACTCATGGTATTTACCAAGCCAATATTATCCGTAACTAGTTGCGCAAAATCTTTATCGCTAGTAGAAATTAGAGTATAAATATTATTTTTGGCATAATGCTGCGCCATACTCCCAATAACATCATCAGCTTCTACGCCCTCTACAGTAATGACTTTTATACCTAAAGCTTGAATTATTTCTTTGATAGGTTCGAATTGGAGTAATAAATCATTTGGGGTTTCTCTGCGGTTAGCTTTATACTCAGCAAATAAATCATGTCTGAAGTTTTTAACTTTACTATCAAAAACTACTGCTATATATTTTGGCTTAAAATCAGCTAAAGTTTTTTTTAGCATATTTAACATGCCAAAAATAGCACCCGTGGGATGGCCTGCAGAATTAGTTAGAGGCGGCAGTGCATGGTAGGCTCTAAATAAATACGAAGAGCCGTCTATCAAAACTACTGTTTCTGCAGGGATATGCATGTTTTTATCAACCTTAGCTTAAAATTCTTCCAATTTTGCATAACTTAATACTAGCCATTTTAAGCCAGCATGAGCAAATTTAACATTAACGCGTACACGCTCGCCTTCGCCTTCTGCATCAATAATTATGCCTTCACCAAATTTTTTATGCCGAACTCTTTGTCCAAGGCTAAAACCGCTATCACTTATACTCGTGCTTTTTGGCACACTAATATTAGAATGCGGTGAACTTATAGCCCTACCATAACTAGAGTTAGCTGTCACTGCAAATGAGCGACCCTTTTCTATTAATAAATGCTGTGGAATTTCTCGCAAAAAACGTGAGGCGCGTCGTGTACGCTCACTCCCAAATACTCGACGTTTATTGGTAAATGTTAAAAATAAATTTTCTTTGGCACGCGTTAAGCCTACATAGCACAAGCGCCGCTCTTCTTCTAATTTATCCAAGCTATCACTAGACATTTGGTGCGGAAATAAAGTCTCTTCCAGGCCCACCATGAAAACTTGCTTAAACTCTAAACCCTTAGCTGCATGAATTGTCATTAACTGCACAAAATCATTATCATCTGCTGCATCATTAGCGGCAAGTGCGGTGTAACTTAAAAACTCAACTATTGGATTTATTGGAAAATCTTCATCAGTTTCAAAGATGAAATCACTAGTTGCATTAATTAATTCTTGTAAATTTTCTGCTCGCGCCTGCGCCCTCTCACTTGTTTGCCCCTTATAATAATCATACAAACAACTTTTTTGCACCATACTTTTAATTACTTCTGGAATAGAGCAATCGCGTGCATTAATTTCTTGAGCGAGCTCGCCAATAAGCTGGATAAAAGAATTTATACCCTGTTGAGCTTTAGCAGAAAACATTTTATCTGTCAGCATAAATTTTGCAGCTTCAAGATATGCACAATTATGTAGATTTGCGTATTCTATAATATTTAATACCGTTTTAGCTCCAATGCCTCGCGCAGGCACATTTATAATGCGCTCAAAGGCGGCATTATCTTGCATATTTGCCGCTAAACGTAAATAGGCTAGGGCATCTTTAATTTCTGCGCGTTCAAAAAACCTCAATCCTCCATATACTTTATAAGGAATTCCAAAACGCGCTAAAGTTTCTTCTAACATTCTAGATTGGGAATTAGAACGATATAATATTGCTACATCATTTAAAGATTTAGAGCTTTCTAGATATTTTTTAATATGCCGCACTACATATAAAGATTCATCTTCTTCATTTAATGCACCATATAGCTCTATTTTATCTCCCGCATCACCATCGGTCCATAAAGTTTTTCCCATGCGCGCACTATTTTTACCAATCAAAGCATTTGCAGCTTCTAAAATAACACTAGTAGAGCGATAATTTTGTTCTAAGCGTACAACTTTTACTTTGTTATATTCTGCTACATATCTATCAATGTTCTCAATTTTAGCACCGCGCCAACCATATATAGATTGATCATCATCCCCAACTACAAAAGTGGTGCGGGCATTTTGTCCAAGTAAATGTAACCAAGAATATTGAATAGTGTTGGTATCTTGAAATTCATCCACCAATATATGCCAAAATTTAAATTGATAGCTTTCTAGTATATCTGGATTATTAATTAATAAACTATAAGATTTTAATAAAATTCCAGCAAAATCTACCAACCCCAAAGTCTCGCAATCACTTTCATAACGCTGATAAATTTGGGTTGCCAGCATTTCTAATAAATTACGTGCGGCAGGTAATCTGCTTGCCGTTATCGCCTCATCTTTTTTGCGATTAATAAAAGACTGCACATATTTTGGTTCTAACTCTTCATTGTCAATTTTTAATTCTTTAATTATTTTTTTAATTAAACGCAGTTGATCATCACTATCAATAATTTGAAAATTTTGCACAAGGTTTGCTTGTTTATAATTTATTCTTAACATTTTATGGGCAAGGCCATGAAATGTTCCAACCCAAATTGATCTCGCTTGATCACCTAGCAACTCATGTAAGCGAGTAGACATCTCACGTGCGGCTTTGTTGGTAAAAGTCACAGCTAAAATATTGCCAGCAAAACTTTGGGCTTGCTCTATTAACCAAGCTATACGGTAAGTTAGCACTCTGGTTTTACCGCTACCGGCTCCTGCTAAAACTAGAGTATTAGCAGAGTTGGCCTCTACTGCTTGGCGCTGGGCTGTATTTAATTTAGTTAGTTCTAAAGGCATTTCCCCACCAATTTTATACAAAATCATTATTGGCTATTATACCAACTTATGCTTTGGGTTCTAGCCATTTTGTTAATTAATATACTAAAGTTAAACGCCATTAAAACAAAAAAGCCGCTATTTAGCGGCTTTTCCATTAAAAGAATATTAATTATCAACCATATCTTTTAAAATCTTTAAGGCTGATAACTTTACTGAATATCTGGCCGGTTTTGCCTTGATGGTTACTTCTTTACCAATAAGCGGACTTACCATTGTGCGCGACTTACTTGCTTTTTTCTTATAACGTTTTAATTTTATGCCAAGCTTTGGAACAGTAATTTCACCTGAGCCACGTTTATTTAAATGCGCTTTAATAATTTTAGCTAAAACATCAAATATTTTTTCTACCTGAACTCTATTTAAATCAGCTTGTTCTGAAATTAATTGTAAAATTTCTGTGCGACTTTGTTTTTCTTTTTGCACAGGAACTCTAGACGATGTTTTCACCACGCGCATATTAACATTAGACTTTTCTTTTCCAGCCTTGGAAGGCCTTAGTGCCTTTTTTTCAGACATGCTTCCTCTCCATATAAACTAAAGCAAATACTATTAGCGACGAATTATGACAACTTAATTAATAAAAAGCAAGGACCCAATAATTAACTTGATATATGTTTTAATCTTAATTTTATAAATGTTAAGTATTGGTTATATTAGTTAAATAGGCATTATGCAGCCTATAGAATCAAATTTAGGATTGTTAACTTTTAAGCTAACTTTAGTTGCAATTAAATCATCGATTAATAAATTATCAAAATTTTCCAATATTATTTTATATTCTTTAGAGTTAAGCCACTTAAGAGCTTGTATTGCAGTTAACATAATTGGCTGCATTTTAGCTGATTTTTTATGAGTAAGCATAATAAAACCAGTTTCATCATATACTCCAAGCAGTGCTACCAGTTCATGTTTTTTAGACTTTGTAAACCAAGGTTGCTTTTGGCTGTGTTCTTGCTGCCAAACATAAAAACCATTAGCTAAAATTATGCAGCGATTTTTCTGACTAAGCTTTTTATAATAAGAATATTGTTTTAATAACATTATATCTGTATTAAATAATAAATTTTCACCTTTATACCAAGCAGGGCGCATTCCAAACTGCAAAAAATCTAAAACTCCAGGCTCTTTAATTATTGGCACTGGTTGCCCGGGACTTATGTTATAACGCGGACAAAGTGGAGCTCCCACAGTTATTGAAAACTCATAATTAATATGCGCTGCAGATGAATATAATGCAAAGCGGCCACACATTTTATTCAACAGTCACAGATTTAGCTAAATTACGCGGTTTATCAACATCAGTGCCACGTGCTAGCGCTACATGATAAGCTAACATCTGCAGTGGTATGGCATACGCTATTGGGGCTAATAAGCTTGGCATCTCTGGCAACAATATAATTTGCAAGCCCTCTTGCACTACAATTTTTGCGCTTTGAGGGGCAAATACCATAACCTTACCACCTCGACTGATAACCTCGGCAATATTAGTTTTAAGCTTATCTAATAAAATATCAGCATTTGGTGCCAGTGCAATAATAGGCATGTCTTCATCAACTAAAGCTAAAGGACCATGCTTGAGTTCGCCTCCAGGATAAGCATTCGCATTAATATAAGATATTTCTTTTAATTTCAAAGCGCCTTCTAGAGCTATAGGATACATACTGCCACGCCCAAGAAAAATACAAGAGCTTTTATGAGATAAGCTCTTAACTTTAGCATGTACAATATTGTCTAGACCTAAAAATTCTTCGATTAATTCGGGCAATTGCATTAGCTGCGCACAATACTCTAAATACTGAGTTTGGGTTAACTTGTGCCGTTTACCAAGACAAAGAGTTAACATAAATAGGGCAGTTAATTGTGTAGTAAAGGCTTTAGTTGAGGCCACGCCAACTTCTTGGCCTGCATGGGTTAAAAAACATAAATTACACAAACGCACTATGCTACTTTGAGCAACATTACAAATAGCCAGACAAGCCAAATAGTTTGTATCTAACTTAGCATCTTTAATTGCCGCAATTGTGTCTGCTGTTTCTCCGGACTGAGAGATGGCTACTAACAAAGTATTCGGGCTAGTAACGCGCTGGCGATATCTAAACTCACTAGCAACCTCAACATTACAGCGAATTCCAGCTAACGCCTCTAACCAGTATTTGGCCACCATACCGGCATAAAAACTAGTGCCACAAGCGACTATTTCTATAGTTTGCACTTTATCAAAAATCAAAGGCGCATTTAAACCAAAAGCCTTTTCTAATACTCCTTGCGCTGTAACTCTACCTGCCATAGTAGAATTAATTGCATACGGCTGTTCAAAAATTTCTTTTTGCATATAATGCCGATATTGCCCTTTATCTGTACTAGTAACGTTTAAAGTGCTAGTTATTATTTCACGCTCCACTAAATTATCAGCAAAATCGAAAATTTCTATCCCATTATGTCCTAGCACTGCAGCATCTAAATCTTCTAAAAAAATAAACTCTGTAGCCACTTTATGAAGTGCTAATTGATCAGAGGCAATAAAATTTTCTTGAATACCCAAGCCTATAATAAGAGGTGAGCCATTTTTAGCTACAACAATATTATCTGGAAACAAAGCATCTATTACGCAAATAGCATAAGCACCAACTATTTCATTCATTATTTGCTTTACAGCCACAAGCAAGCTTTGACCGGCTATTATTTTTTCATAAATGAGCGCGGCTATTATTTCAGAGTCAGTTTCTGAAACTAATATCTGTGGATTAATTAATTTATCTTTTAATGCTAAATAATTTTCAATGATACCATTGTGTACTAAAGAAATACGCTGAGCAATTGTGTGTGGATGTGAATTTAAACTGCTTGGAGCTCCATGAGTTGCCCATCTAGTGTGAGCAATAGCGGTGGTTGCTATAAACTTTTCTTCTATTAATTTTGCCTCTAAGGCTGCAACTTTGCCTGCTGTTTTACAAGTTAATATATTATCTTGCTTAATTATGGCCATGCCCGCAGAGTCATAACCACGATATTCTAGCTTATGTAAGCCATAAGTTAAAATGGGAACTACATCACGCGTGCTAACACCCCCTACAATTCCACACATTATACATCTCCATTTTGTGGTCTTACCCAATCTAAAATTGTTGTTTGATTTTTTTTAGTAAGAGTAAGCTTAGCTGCAGGAGCATCTTTTACTAAAGTAGTGCCTGCGCCAATGATTGCATTTTCCCCCACATTAATAGGAGCTATAAGCTCAGTATTAGAACCAATAAAAGCTCCATCTTCAATTGTAGTACGATGCTTTTCTATACCATCATAATTACAAGTTACTGTGCCAGCACCAATATTAACCTTAGAGCCAATTGTAGCATCGCCCACATAGCTTAAATGACAAGCTTTAGAAGCCACCCCCAGCGTGCTATTTTTAATTTCAACAAAATTTCCTACTTTAGCCTTATCACCTAAAGTCGTTTGCCCGCGAATGCGAGCAAATGGACCAATAACACAATCACGCCCAACTAAAGCTTTTTCTATGACTGAATTTGCATAAATTTCGCTACCAGCTTTTATATAGCTATCTGCTAAGTATACATTTGGACCTATAGTAACATTATCTTCTAAAATAACCTCGCCAACTAAAATCACATTGTTATCAATTGTAACATCTCTTCCCACAGTAACTGAGCCCCGAATATCAATCCGACTAGGATCATAAAGCTTCACTCCTTGCTCTAGCAGGGCATATGCTCTTTGCAATTGTAATTCTCGCTCTAGGTAAACTAATTGTACTTGAGAATTTACTCCCATAATTTCTAGTTTATCTTTAACTAAAATAGCATTTACCCGCACTTTAGCTTCTAGCGCAAAATCTATAAGTTCAGTTATATAATATTCTTGTTGGGTATTATTTTTAGACAATAGTGGCAGCCATTTGGCTAGGTGCGCTCGTTTAAAAGCATAAATGCCACCATTTACCTCTTTAACGGGGCGCTGTTTGTCTAATAAATCTTTATCTTCTACTATGCCTAAAATTTGAGCATTAGCATCGCGCATAATCCGCCCATAACCTGCAGGTTCAGCTAAATGGGCAGTCACTATGTTAACAGCTTGTTCATCCATAGCTATAGCTTGTTTTAATGTACTTAAAGCCACTAATGGACCATCACCATTTAATACAAGCACCACTTCAATTTCAGGATTAAGTGCTGGCAGGGCTATTTGCAAAGCATGGCCGGTGCCAAGCTGGGAGCTTTGTTCTACTATCTTAACTTCAGTGCCTTGCAAGAACTGCTCAACCTGAGCAGACTCATAACCTGTAACTACTATAGTTTGCGAAATAGGTAGCTTGGCAACTGTTGCCAGAATATGCCCTAATAATGGCTGCCCTGCTAGATTATGTAATACTTTGGGTTTATTAGAACCCATTCTTGTGCCTTTGCCAGCTGCCAAGATAACTACTGCAATGCTCATATAATAACCAAACCATTTTAATCAAATAAGGGCTGATTATACTCTATTTAATCCCCAGGTTTAAGGGTGCAAAGTAAGTAATTTATCCAGGTTAGTCATTTTTCAAATTACTTACTTGCAACTGCACTTTGGCATTTTAAATAAATTGTGAGCTTATTCAAACTAACAAATGCATAATTAGTCTTAACTATAACTAAAATATAGTTTTATTCTAGGTTAGCTCCAGCTCAAATTTAAAAAAATTCTCTAATAACCATCAAGTTTCCCAAATTTAATGAACTTAGTAACTATTTTTTTACTCTATTAATTAAAGTTTTAACCAATTTAAAGGGAAAATAATATGGCCTCGTTTTTCTCAATAAACCCTGCTAAAGACTCACAAAAAGATGATACTTCCTCCCCGCAAACCCAAGCACAAGCATGGACCGCAATGGAAAAATTTTGTAATGAAACTACTTTCGGTGCAATGGCAGCAGAAATTGATAAGCGCTCACCTGCAAAAGAGCTAACTCCAGCTTTAAAAGCCAAAATATTAGCAACGCAAATTATAGGTTTGTGTTTAGAAAATTTTGCAGATGATCTTCAAAATTTTCTTGAATTTTTTGGGGAAGGTAGTCCGTTATTTTTAGCTCTAACAAATGAAGAAGAACAAGATAATACTAAAATAAATGAACTAAAAATTGCAATGGCACAATTTTATGATTGGTTAATTCACTCTAAAAATAATATGCCACAATCTCAAGAAACACTGCAAATCTTATCCAAAACATTAAAAGAAAAACTGCAAGAACTATACAATAAAGCTATACATGCCCACCATCTTATTGTTGATAATGATAATCAAATTCAAGAGGAAGAATCATCTAATGATGTATCCTCCCAAGATTCATTTTCTAGTGCAGAATCAGAATCAGCATCAGAATCTTCACAAAGAGATGAAGAAGAAAGCTTTAATGCATATTCTTTTAATGAAACTTATAGAAACTTAAAAGAACAAGAAACTGCAAAAACTAGCCCACCTAGTAGCGGCCAAATAACGATGCAAGATGCTACTACAGAATATACACTAACCTACACTCGCAATGCAGAAGGTGAAATAGATAAAATAATTGTAACTAGACCAAAAGAACAAGCACTACATTTAGGCAGTGGCTTAAATTCTATTATCCCTGTACAAATTGGTGCATTACTTACTACAGATCAAGAAGTTACTCAAGTTGCAGTAAAAAATGCTTTAAGTGAAGATTATTTAGGTAATGGTACTTTTGATGCTTTACCTGCTACAGCTCATCCGCAGCACGAACAACAAATGGCACTCATGTATTGGGAAAAAATTGGAGTAGATAAAAAGGATAGAAAAAAACTTGAAGGTATCATTGAACACTCAGCAAACTTCACTGAGACTGAAGGAGCTTTAAAAATTACAGAGAAAGGTTCAATCAAAGGCACGGTAGCAACTACCACGCAGCATTTTATTTCAGGAATTCCTTTAGGTAAAAAAGAAATGACGCCCCCTGGGAGCATAGATGATAAAGAGGGTCCTAAAATAGAGCTTACTACACTTTTAGAAAAATCTTTAGCTATAATTGAGGCTGTAGAGCAACTATCTGACGGTGAGCCACGTATTTTACATGGTGACATTCAACCTGAAAATATTTTATTTATTAATAAAACTGACGAGGCACCAAAATGTATTTTTATTGATTTTGGGGCTAGCTGCATAATTGGCACTGAAAATTCCACCAAGCACAACTTAGGCTATACCCATGGCTACTCCACTAAACATTTAATTTTAGGAAATATTAGAGATTTAATAAATGACCCACATTATGCACAAGAAATAGGTATAACAATACCTGATGGATTAGAAGCTAATTCTATTTATGAACGTATCTTTGAAGATGACAAATTAAAAGAAAATATAGAAGGCTTAGAAACTTATGAAACTCAATTAATAGATGCTTTAAAAGAAAATAAACTTGGCAGCGGTGGCAATAATCTTAGCATAAGTGATAACCGTGCTGATTTATTTGCAATGGGGCGTGTACTTCGAGCCATGGGCTTAGATGAAGCTCTAGAAAGCGGGGCATCTAAACAGGCTTTACATGGACAAAGAATCCAAATAAAAGGAATTTTAAAAGCATTAGATAAAATTGAAAGCCCAGAAGCAAAAGCTGATGACACTCCATTACCTGACATAGAGGAGCTAAGACTTCAATTATCTAATGCAATTAAATTACTCCAACAATCTAAACCGACCTCTCCGTCTTCTAAAACCTAGTATAAGACTTTAAATGATCATGAATCCAGTAAATTAGTTGCTGGATTTATTGCATAGGTTAATACAGCATCTATACTAAAAATATGTATCGGCTAAAACCTTATCACAAACAACATTTTCTAGCTTTTGGCTTAATTGAAACTATAATTTCTGCAGCCATTATCTCTATAGGAGCTTTAGGCTTAACTACAGTGCAATATTCTTCTTTAAAAAATTCAATGAACAGTAGCTATAAAAAAACTGCTGCCGAAATTGCCACTGAGATTATTACACGGATGCAACTTAATCCTAATCAATTAGCTCTTGGCAATAACAATAACGGTTATGCTGATTTGAGTAATGGATTTAATGATCTTAATCAACAAGCTGCTCCAGCATCACTTAGATGCTATTCTAATTCTTGTGGCACTACTCCTTGTTGCACTATATCCCAAGTTATGGAAACCGACTTAATTGAAATGCGACTACATGTGCAAGAAAGCTTACCTACTGGGCGCATGCTTATATGTTTTGATTCAACCAATCCCGGAACTACAATTTGTGATGATAACAGAACGAATGCGCGCAATGCAGTTAGTGGATACAATGAGTTTACTGTTAAAGTTAAATGGGACAATCCTGCCACTAGTGCAGAAAATGTCTATGAAACAAAATTTATTTCTGCCTGTAGCAATGTGGGGGGCTGTTAATTACTTACCTTTGCGTAACTTTTTAATAAGCTGCAACTGAGCCACCGCCATAGCCAGTTCGGCATTAATTTTACCAAAATCTATTTCACCTTTTTTAGCAGCTAGCATTTCTTGTGCTTGCGCTTTGGCTTTAGTAGCCATAGCCACATCAATTTCACTAGCACGAACTGCTGCATCTGCTAACAAAATAGTTTTTTTAGGTTGTACTTCTAAAAAACCACCTAAAATTACTACGGCCGTTTCTTTAGCAAATTTATCTGCATACCAAATTGCTCCTGGCAATAACTCGGTAAGTAATGGGGCATGCCCGGCTAAAATCTCAAGGTTACCCTGTGAACCTATAGCAAATAACCGATTAACTTCACCATTGAAGATACTCTCTTCCACACTTACAATTTCTAAATTAAAAGTAGCTAAACGCACTAGCTTGCCACCATTTCTTTAGCTTTGGCTAATACTTCATCAATACCACCGACCATGTAAAAAGCTTGCTCTGGCACATCATCATATTCGCCTTCAATAATACCTTTAAAGCCACGAATAGTATCTTGCAATTTTACATATTTACCCGGGGCTCCAGTAAAGACTTCGGCCACAAAAAACGGCTGGGATAAAAACCTTTGCACTTTACGGGCCCGGGAAACCATAATTTTATCTTCTTCAGATAATTCATCCATACCTAAAATTGCAATAATATCTTTTAATTCTTTATATCTTTGTAAAGTTCCTTGCACTTTGCGGGCTACATCATAATGCTCATCCCCAATAACTTGGGGATCTAATTGCCTGCTAGTTGAATCTAAAGGATCAATTGCCGGATAAATACCCAACTCTGCTATTTGTCTTGATAAAACTACAGTGGCATCTAAATGTGCAAAGGTGGTAGCGGGGGATGGGTCGGTTAGATCATCAGCAGGCACATATACGGCTTGAATGGAAGTAATAGATCCTTTATGAGTAGAAGTTATGCGTTCTTGCAAAACTCCCATTTCTTCAGCCAAAGTTGGCTGATAGCCCACAGCTGATGGCATGCGTCCAAGTAACGCTGAAACTTCAACTCCGGCTAAAGTGTATCGATAAATATTATCGATAAACAACAATACATCCCGCCCTTCATCACGAAATTCTTCTGCCATAGTTAAACCAGTTAAAGCTACCCTTAATCTGTTGCCTGGTGGCTCATTCATTTGCCCATAAACTAAAGCTACTTTATCTAATACTTTGCTTTCTGCCATTTCATGATAAAAATCATTACCTTCACGGGTGCGCTCACCCACCCCTGCAAAAACAGAATAACCACTGTGTTCTATGGCAATATTGCGAATAAGCTCCATCATATTTACTGTTTTGCCAACACCTGCGCCGCCAAATAAGCCAACCTTACCGCCTTTAGCAAATGGACAAATCAAATCTATTACTTTAATTCCAGTTTCTAGTAGCTCCTCACTTGCAGCTTGTTCAAAAAATTCTGGTGCTTTAGCATGAATGGCGCGTCTTGGCGTGGATGCGGCCATAGGTGCTTTACCATCAATAGGCTCACCAAGAACATTAGAAATCCTACCTAAAGTATTAACCCCAACTGGAACTTGTATTGGAGCTTTAGTATTAAAAGCTTTTAAGCCACGACTTAAACCTTCAGATACACCCATAGCAATAGTGCGCACCACACCATCGCCTAATTGTTGTTGCACTTCTAAAGTAATATTAACTTCATCTATTGTAAGAGCATCATATATTTTAGGAACTTCAGCTCGCGCAAAAGCTACATCTACTACTGCTCCTATAACTTGAATTACTTCACCAAAACTCATATATGTCTCCAATTTAAACTGCAGCAGCTCCTGCTACAATTTCAGATATTTCCTGGGTAATTGCTGCTTGTCGTGCTTTATTATATTGCAATTGAAAATCTTCAATTAAATCACGAGCATTATCAGTTGCATTTTTCATTGAAACCATGCGTGCAGCAAGTTCACAAGCAATATTTTCTACTACTGCTTGATAAATAGTTGAATCAATATAACGCCGTAATAACACATCTAACAATACACTAACAGAGGGCTCATAAATATAATCCCAATTAAATTTAGATAAGCTTTGTTTACCTAAAGAGCGGTCCACCGGTAAAATCTGTTCTATTACCGGAATTTGCAACATAGTAGAGCCAAATTTATTATAAGCTATATATAATTTATCAATATTTCCTGATAAAAAAGCACTCACCATTATTTTAATAATACCTAAAACATCACTTAAGTAAACTTTATCTGCCAGCTCAGTTTGCATAGCTACAACATTAAAATTAAAGCGTTTTAGAAAATCTAAAGCTTTAGCGCCAAAACAAGCAAAATCTAATTCAACGCCGGTTTTATGATAAGTTTCACAATGAGCCGCTAGCTTTTTAAATAAATTAACATTAAGGCCTCCGCATAAACCTCTGTCTGAGCCGACTACAATATAACCTACGCGCTTGATAGTATCTCGCCCTTCTATTAAAGGATGAATGGCGGTTTGGGCATTAGCTATATGTGCAATCATTTCCTGAATTTTATCATTAAATGGCCTAGTTGCTGCCATTTTTTCTTGCGCACGGCGCATTTTACTAGCTGCTACCATTTCCATAGCTTTAGTTATTTTTTGCGTGCCTTTAATTGACTTGATTTTATCTCTTATCTCTTTTTCATTTGCCATATTAAGCTTGCGTCTCTTTAAAAGCTTTTAAAATTGCATCTAATTGATTTTCAACTGCTTGATCGTATTTAGGGTTTGCATCTAATTCAGCTAGGGCTTGAGGATAATTTCTTTTAGCAAAATCAATTATTTCTTGTTCTTGGTATATAATTATTTTTTCACTAACATCATCTAAATAACCTCTATCTATAGCAAATAGCATTAAAGCCATTGAACTTACAGCTAAGGGAGAGTATTGTCTTTGCTTCATTAATTCAACAATGCGCTTACCTCGCTCTAGCTGATTTTTAGTGATTTGATCTAAATCAGAAGAAAATTGAGCAAAAGCTTCTAGTTCTCTATATTGTGCTAATGCTAATCTAATACCACCGCCTAGCTTTTTAATTAATGGAGTTTGCGCGGCTCCACCTACTCGCGACACTGACAGACCTGGGTTTATTGCCGGACGTATACCAGCATTAAACAAATCAGTTTCTAGAAAAATTTGACCATCGGTTATAGAAATAACATTGGTAGGCACAAAAGCTGAAACATCACCTGCTTGAGTTTCAATAATTGGTAAGGCGGTCAGTGAACCTGTTTTACCAGTGACTGCACCATCACTAGCTTGTGCCACGTATTCTTGGTTGACCCGCGCTGCTCGCTCTAGAAGCCTTGAATGTAAATAAAACACGTCTCCTGGATAGGCTTCGCGCCCTGGGGGTCGACGTAACAATAAAGATACTTGTCTATAAGCTTGTGCTTGTTTAGATAAATCATCATAAACTATTAAAGCATCTTCGCCCTTATCCATGAAAAATTCACCCATGCTACAGCCTGAGTATGGAGCTATATATTGTAATGCAGCTGTATCTGCAGCAGTGGCTGCAACAACAATAGTATATGATAAGGCATCAGCTTCTTCTAAGCGTCTAACGATGGCGGCAACAGATGAGGCTTTTTGGCCAATAGCTACATAAATACACTTAACGCCTGTGTGTTTTTGATTTATTATGGCATCAATAGCTACTGCAGTTTTTCCAGTTTGTCTATCGCCAATTATAAGCTCACGTTGCCCACGCCCGATTGGCACCATAGAATCAATAGCTTTAATTCCGGTAGCCAATGGTTGGGATACCGACTTACGACAAATAACTCCAGGCGCCACCTTTTCAATAGGCGCAAATTTAGTAGTATTTAGTGGACCTTTAGCATCTATAGGCTCACCTAAAGCATTAACCACGCGCCCTAGTAATTCATCCCCCACAGGTACAGTTAAAACTTCACCCGTGCAGCGTACTTTTTGACCTTCAGACAAAGCTAAATAATCACCAAGCACAATAGCTCCAACTACATCTTGCTCTAAATTTAAAGCCAAGCCGCTAGTGCCATTAGCAAATTCTAAGCGCTCACCATATTGTACAGCGCTTAATCCATAAATTTTAACGATACCATCATGAATATTAACAATTATGCCTTCATTATTATCGGACTCAACCGCGGCAAAGTTTTCAATTTTATCTTTAATTAATTCACTTATTTCTGTTGCGCTTAAACTAATTTTAGTCATCAATATTTACCCTTTAATCTGCTGATATAAAGCAGTTAACTGCTGCTTTACAGAACCATCTAGCACTCTGTCTTCTATTTTTACTAAAGCTCCAGCTATTAGACTTGAATCTTGTTCCAACTCAAAACTTGCATCAAGGTAACCTCTAGCGCGCACAGCTTTGCGCAATTTAGCTTCAAAAGCTTTAGTGTAGGAATTGGCGCTAGTAATTTTAAGTTTAAGTTTTTTGGTTTTTTTATAGTGTATGTTTTTAAATAATTTTAATATTTGGGGAATTGCTTGCAGCTTACCTTGGAGCAATATAATATGCACAAAATTTTGTTGTTGAGCATTAAAATCTTGCAAAATACTTGCCAATAACTCCAGTTTATCTTGAATACTGACAATATCACTTAATAAAAGTTTACGCAGCTGAGCATGTAATAATAAAGTCTCTAACTTGGCAAGAAAATCCAGCCATGATTTATCAGCATTTAGCTGATTTAAAGCATTTACATAAGGGCGCGCTGCTGTCATTAAATCTGTCATGACTCAACCATCTTTTTAACAACATTTTCCAAGATATCTTGATGCTTATTGATATCTATTTCTCTGGTTAAAATTTTCTCAGCTCCCAATACTACCAAGTTTGCAATATCTGTTTGTAAATCACTGCGTGCCTGAGTTATTTCAAGCTCAATTTGATGTTTGGCAGAAATGGCAATGGCTTCTTGTTCTGTGCGCGCTTGCACTTTAGCTTCATCAATAATGTGGACCGCTTGCCTTGTAGCATCATCGATTATTTTACGATAATTTTCGCGAGCTTCAGCTAAAATAGCTAAAGATTTTTGGGCTGCAGTGTCTAATTTTTCTTGACCTAATTCTGCAGCAGATAAACCATCTGCAATTTTTTTGTCTCTTTCTTGCATTTTTGTATCTATAGCTGGCCACACAAATTTCATGGTAAACCAAACAAAAACAAGAAAGGAAAGCATCTGCCCAAAAATAGTCGCATTTACATTCACATTAGCTCCTTATTAAAAAGCATTAAGCTAAACTACAGGCAAATAAGCTGAAAGCGCGCTAACAAATGGGTTAGCAAAAGTAAACAATAAGGCAACAGCAACACCTATCATAGTCACCGCATCAATCAAGCCGGCAAGTATAAATAACTGCACCTGCAGCTCTGACATAATTTCTGGCTGACGCGCACAGCTTTCTAAAAACCTTGAGCCTAAATAAGCAAAAGCTATACCGGTCACAATTGCCCCTACACTAATTAAGGTTACTACCGCATACATCGTTGACACCTGCATAGCAGCTATCATTTGCGCCACTTGAATTGAAGACTCCATAAATACTCCTTTGAAATTAATTAGGTTAATGAGATTTTTCTGCTAAAGTTAAATAAACTATGGTTAACATCATAAATACAAAAGCTTGTATAGATATTACTAATATATGAAAAATTGCCCAAGCGCCCCCAAAAGGCCATTGACCATACCAGGGGATTAATGCTATCAAAATAAAAATAAGCTCACCAGCATATAGGTTACCATATAATCTAAGAGCTAATGATAATGGCTTAGCAAATTCTTCAACTATGCGTAAAAATAAATTAAATGGCAATAAATAAATAGAAAATGGTTTAGCTAAAAACTCATAACTAAAATTTAAACCACCTTTAGATTTCCAGCCAAAATACTGCACTATCAAAAATACTGAAGCAGCAATGCCTAGAGTACAATTTAAATCAGTTGTAGGCACTAATTTAAAATATTCAACACCTAATAAATGCGCAATAATTGAGCTTGCATCTATAGGCACCAAATCTAAAAAGTTCATCAAAAACACCCAAACAAATATAGTAAGTGCTAAAGGAGCTATCATTCGGCTTTTACCATGATAACTACCAGCTATTTGTTCATTAACAAAATCAAACAAAAGCTCTACAAAATTTTGTAGTTTGCCAGGTCTGCCAGCTGTGGCCTTGCGCGCTATTATAAAAAATAAAGCACAAAACAATGTTCCCAAAAAAAACGAAACTAGCAAAGTATCTAAATGGAGCGTCCAAAAGCCAGAGCCAACACTCCAGTTTTTTAAATGATGATTAATATACTCTGTTGGGTTTGCCGCCACATTTAAACCTTAAGAATGCGTAAAAAATACTGCCAATTTGAGCTAAAATAAAAACAAAAAAGAACCAGGGCAAATTTAACCAATTAAACTGAAATGCTAAAGCTAACATAAAAGCTAAAAAAATCAACTTACAAGCCTCAGCTATATATAATCTACGTACAAAAGCCTGGGGCTCTAATTGCTTGCCATTAAATAACAAGCTAAAAAAAATCTTTGTGGGCAATAATACTACAATTAAAGCCAATAAACTAGAATACAACATAATTAATCAACCAGCCCTAAGTGTTGCACAATACCATCTAGCTCATCTAAACTGTTATATTTTATCGTAAGCCTGCCGGCCCCTTTATTAGTTTGCTGAATTTTAACTAACGCTCCGAGCTTATCGGCAATTTTACGCTCAAGATTTTCTACATCTTTATCGTTTGCAAGTTTAGGTTTTACAGCTTTTAGGCCAGAGTCAGCGCTAGCCCGGGCAACTAGGTTTTCGGAGTCTCGAACTGATAAGTCGCGAGCTACAATTTCTCTGGCTAATTTGCTTTGGAGCGCTCCACTAATAGCTAACAGCACTTTAGCATGCCCAACTTCTAAATCTCCGCGCTCTAAAAATGTTTGCACATCTTGGCGTAAATTTAATAAACGAAGACTATTAGAAATTACCGAGCGTGATTTACCTATAAGCCCAGCTAATTTCTCATGTGACAAACTAAACTCTTTAATTAAGCGCTCAAATGCCAATGCTTCTTCAATTGCATTTAATTCTTCACGCTGCAAATTTTCTATTAAAGCTATAGCACAAGCAGATTCATCAGAAATTTCACGCACAATAACTGGGACTGTATCTAGCCCAGCTTTAATAGATGCGCGCCAACGTCGCTCACCTGCTACAATTTCATAATTATCTCGCGCTAACATGCGCACCACCAAGGGCTGGATAATGCCTTGAGATTTGATAGAGCTGACCAAAGGCTCAAGCTCTGCCTCTCCAATATGCTTGCGAGGTTGATAACGTCCTGGGTGTAGCTTATCTACAGATAACTCCACAAGACCCGAGTCTTCTCTTGCCTCGCTTGGGGTAGATTCCATATTTACAGGCTTGGGGCTGACCTTCCTAAATAAGGTGTCAAGATCCGTAGACAAACCTCTTTTCTTAGTAGCCATCAACTCTCCTATCAAAACCCATAATAGGCATAAAATATAATGTAAACAGGATATGCAAATTTGCTTATTTAATCAACCAAGTTGTATTAACTAACTTTAAAATTATTAAGCTAAAGCTTTAGCACTTACACGCTCAATAATTTCGCCCGCAAGCGAGAGATAAGCGCTTGCCCCGCGTGAGCCTTTATCATACATAATAACTGGCAGGCCATGACTTGGAGCTTCTGCTAGTCGAACATTACGCGGAATTATTGTTGCATAAACTTTATTTGGGAAATGTTGTTTAAGTTGATTGGCTACATCTTGAGCCAAGCGATTCCTTGGATCATACATAGTTTGGATAATGCCCTCTATATTTAATTCCGTATTAAAATTTAATCGGACATTATCTATAGTTTCTATAAGCGAGGCTAAACCTTCTAGCGCATAATATTCACACTGCATCGGAATAATTACTGAATCTGCAGCTACTAAAGCATTTAAAGTCAACATGTTTAAAGATGGAGGGCAATCAATTAAAATAAAATCATAGTTAGACACATGCTTGAGCGCAATTTTTAGTTTTTGCTCGCGATCATTGCGATGCACTAAAGAAACTTCTGCTTGAGTTGTGTCTGAGTTTCCTGGCAATATATCATAGCCGCCAGGAGCATTAGCAATTAATGCGTCTTTTATAGTGGCTTTTTCAAGTAATACATCATTAATTGATTTATCAAGATAAGCTTTATTAATCCCACTTCCCATAGTCGCATTACCTTGAGGGTCAAGATCGACTAGCAATACTTTTTGCCCAACATGGGCAAGAGAAGCTGCAACATTAACACAGCTGGTAGTTTTACCAACTCCGCCTTTTTGGTTAGCAAATGCTACTATCCTTGCCACAAACCCTCCTAATAAACTCTAATTTTAAATTTTAATGGCTTTTTAGGTAAGTTACCCTAAATCCTTGTAGTACTATATCAGCATTATTTTGCTAACTACAACTTTAAGACTAAAATTTAATGGCTTTTTATTTATTGTAATGACAAATAAACCAAATGCCTTTCTTGATTTAGATTGTTGACTTTAAGTGGCTCAATTTTATCTAATTTAAATCCTGCAGGTATTGGCTCTTTCTCAAGAGTAGTAAGTTTACCTTTCATGGCCAAAATACGAGTATTAACTGTGCATAAGTGTTGCACTAAAGCGCAATAATCGGCCAATGAGGCAAAAGCTCGCGATACACAACAACTACAATTGGGAACTGATAGGTTTTCTATACGCAAATGGCTTGGGGTTACATTTGTTAATCCAAGCTCACGCACGACTGTTTTAATAAAATTAATTTTCTTCAAGGTTCTATCTACTAGAATAAACTCTAAATCTGGGCGCGCAATTGCTAAAGGAATTCCTGGCAGTCCAGCACCAGTACCTACATCCACTACCACACCTTGGGAGGGCAGCGCTGCGACTATGCTCAAAGAATCATCTATATGTAGGGATTGTATTTCCTGAAAAGACGTAATTGCAGTTAAATTGTATACTTTATTCCATTTAATTAATAAGTCTATAAATTTTTTTAATTGTAGTTGCTGTTGTAAATTAGACTGGTAGCACATATTAAATTAATTTTGAGAGTGTTTTTTTAAATAAATTAACAACAAAGAAATAGCAGCTGGCGTCATTCCTGGTATACGGCTAGCAATACCGATAGTTGCCGGCCGTAGCTCAGATAACTTTTCAAATAATTCGCAAGACAAGCCCTTAACTTCAGAGTAATCAAAATTAGGTGCTATCAAGGTGTTTTCATTTTTGCTGAGCTTGGCTATTTCTAGCTCTTGGCGTTTTATATAGCCTGCATATTTTATATTTATTTCTACTTGTAACATTACCTCTTGAGGAAATTTGTTTATAAATTGCAAATTATTAATAGCTAACATTTTACTTAAAGATATTTGGGGTCGCTTTAATAAGTCCAAAACGCTGTATTCTCTTTCAATCTTCTCACCAAATTCTTTTTCTATAGCTAAAGCATCAAAGCTATTAGGATGGATAAAAGTTTTAGCAAAAAAACTATAACTATCCTCTATATTTTGCATTTTAATTTTAAATTTTTGCCATCTTTCCTCATCTACTAAACCTAAATCATAACCTATAGCAGTTAATCTTTGATCTGCATTGTCTTCGCGTAAGGTTAAACGATATTCGGCTCTGGAAGTAAACATTCTATATGGCTCTTGAGTGCCTTTAGTTATTAAATCATCAATTAACACACCAATATAAGCTTCGTGCCGTTTAGGGAACCATGTTTTTTGTCCCTGTGCCAATTTTGCTGCGTTCAATCCGGCAATAAGCCCTTGGGCCCCGGCTTCTTCATAACCTGTAGTACCATTTATTTGACCTGCAAGAAATAAATTAGGAATTATTTTAGATTGCATTGTTGGCTCTAAGTCCCTTGGGTCAAAATAGTCATATTCAATGGCATAACCAGGTCGAGTAATATGGGCTTGCTCAAAACCTTGCATGGAACGAATAAAATCTAATTGCACCGTAAATGGTAAACTAGTAGATACCCCATTAGGATATAATTCACTTGAATTCAAACCTTCTGGCTCTATAAAAATTTGATGCGCATCTTTGTCTTTAAAGCGCATTATCTTGTCTTCAATAGATGGACAATATCTAGGCCCAATACCACTAATATTGCCACTATACATTGCAGAAGATGCTATGTTTTTTGCAATTATTTGATGGGTAGTAGTATTGGTGTGTGCAATATAGCAACTAATTTGGCGAGGAGTATCTTGAGTTTGATACATAAAAGAAAAGCCTTTTATATTACTATCACCTGCTTGTTGTTCTAATACCGAAAAGTCCACGCTTGCAGCAGCTATTCGAGGTGGGGTGCCTGTTTTTAAGCGCCCTATTCTAAATGGTAATTGCAATAATTTTTCACCTAGAGCATTTGACGCGCTACATCCGGCTCTTCCACCACTGCTTTGTTGATTACCTATGTGTATTTTCCCACGTAAAAATGTGCCAACAGTAAAAACTATAGTCTTGGCTTTAAACTCTATTTCAGCTTGGGTCTTTAAACCAATTATATTCCCATTTTGTATATATATATCTTCAACGCTTTGCTGAAAAATATCTAAATTTTTAGCATTATAAATTAAGGAGCGAATAGCTTCTTTATACAAAATTCTATCAGCTTGAGCTCTTGAAGCTTGTACTGCTGGGCCTTTACTACTATTTAAAGTTCTAAATTGAATGCAAGCTTTATCTGCAGCTTGCGCCATAGCCCCACCTAAGGCGTCAATTTCTTTTACTAAATGGCCCTTACCTATGCCACCTATTGCCGGATTGCATGACATCTGTCCAATAGTATCTATGCTTTGGGTAAGTAATAAAGTTTTAGCACCAACTCGCGCTGACGCTAATGCCGCTTCAACACCTGCATGTCCACCACCAACAACTATAACCTCATATTCTAAAGGATAATGCATTATTTACCTATACAAAATTGAGAAAAAATTTTACCTAATAAATCATCTGCAGAAAACTCACCTGTGATTTCATTTAAAGAGTTTTGCGCTACCAACAGCTCTTCTGCCAATAATTCTCCCGCACGAGTTTTTTGCAAATGCTCAAAACCCAGATTAATAGCTGCTAAAGCTCGCCCTAGAGCATCTATATGGCGCCTCCTGGCAATAAAAACATTGCTGTCTATTTTGTTAAAACCCACAGCTTCATGAATAGCCTGAATTAATGCTTCAATACCCAAATTATATTTTGCACTAATCTTAATATGTTCAGCTTGCAAAAACTTTTCAAGTTCATCGTCATTGCCAGCATCAAACTTGTCGATTTTATTTACAACCAATAAAACATTAGGCGCATTCAAATCAACAGATAAGTCATTTATTATTGCTAAAGTATTTTTATCCACCATTAATAAAATTACATCCGCATGTTGCATAGCTTGTTTTGCACGTGCAATTCCAATTTGCTCAACTTGATTATCTGTAACTCTAATACCGGCGGTATCTATAATATTTAACACCAAACCTTGAAGATTAATTTTTTGCTTAATCATGTCACGCGTAGTACCTTCATGTTCTGAAACTATAGCGACGTCGTCTTGCGCAAATAAATTTAATAAAGTAGATTTACCCACATTAGGGGCTCCCACAATAACTATATCTGCACCTTCAGCTAGCAATGCTCCTTGAGTAGAGTTTGCTAGAATAATTTCTAAATTTTCAATCAATTTATGCAAGCTAGAATAAATTATTTCATCTTGTAAAAAATCTATTTCTTCTTCTGGAAAATCTATAGCCGCTTCTACATATAATCTTAAATTAATCACATCCTCAACTAGCGCATTTATTTTTTTAGAAAACTCTCCTGTTAAAGAGCGCACACTGGCGCGAGCGCTTTCTTTAGAGCTTGCACTAATTAGGCTAGCAATAGCTTCAGCTTGGGCTAAATCTAGTTTATTATTAATAAAAGCTCTTTCACTAAACTCCCCAGCTCTAGCTAAACGCACGTCTAGATTTAACACTGACTGCAAAATTAAATCTTGTACAACTATGCCACCGTGCCCGTGCAACTCCACAACATCTTCACCAGTAAAAGAATGGGGTGCTTTAAAAAAAATAACCAAACCATTGTCTATTATACTAAAATCTAAGGTGTCATAAAAATCACAACGCATAGCCATGCGCGGCTCTATATTATCTACCATTAAATCACAAATTTTTTGCCCTACCTTAAAAGCCAAGGGGCCAGAAACACGAATGATTCCAACCCCTCCTTGGCCTTTAGCTGTGGCAATAGCTGCTATAGTGTCATTCATTATTAAAATTACGAGTTATGTACCATTGTTGTGCTATTGATAATAAATTATTAACTACCCAATACAACACCAAACCTGAGGGAAAACTTAAAAACAAAAAAGTAAAAAATATTGGCATAACCATCATTACTTTTGCCTGGATAGGGTCAGGTGGTGTAGGATTTAAGCGTTGCTGTAATAACATGCTAATTCCCATAATAATTGGGAGAATATAATAAGGATCTTTAGAAGATAAATCATTCACCCACAATCCAAAAGGCGCCAACCGCAATTCCACACTTTCTAGCAGCATAAAGTACAAAGCAATAAACACTGGAATTTGCACAAGCATTGGCAAGCAACCACCTAAGGGATTTACTTTTTCTTGTTTATACATTTCCATTAAAGCTTGACCAAATTTTGGTTGATCATCAGCATAGCGTTCTTTGAGTTTTTCGATGCGAGGTTGTAATTTTTTCATATTACCCATAGATTTATAGCTGGCAGCAGATAACTTAAAAAACATTAATTTTATTAAAGCTGTAGTTAAAATTATAGCTATACCCCAATTATGAACCCAGCTTTCAATATGGCGCATAATCCAAAATATAGGTTCAGAGATAAACCATAAAATGCCATAATCTATTGTCAATTCTAATCCAGGAGCGGCTTGTCGCAAAATATCTGCAACTTCAGGTCCGGCAAATAAAGTGGCTTTTAACACTTTAGTCTCTCCTGGAGATACTTTTTCTGGATTGCGCAAAAAGCTAAGTGCATAATAATCTGCGCCCATATCTTCACTTAAATATGTTACTTCATTGTCTCCAGGAATCCAGGCGGTAGTAAAATAATGCTCAATCATAGCAATCCAACCACCAGTTGCCGTTTGATTAAGCTTTTTATTTTTCATATTATCAAAAGATATTTTTTTATATTTACTTTCAGGAGTAGAAATAGCTCCTCCAGTAAAACTTCGACTTCCACCAAACATGCTCTTTTTTTCGGTGTTTTTTTTGCGTTTTAACCTGCCGAACATATTAGCAATGTAATCTTTAGTTGAATTGTTACTTATTATATAGCTTAAAGAAACTTCATATTTTTTAGGCATGAACATATAAGTTTTAGTAACTTCCACTCCATTTTTGGTGGTAAAGAACATATCTACCATTAAAGGTTTTCCAGCTTCTTGCACATACTTAGAATTTGCTTGGTAAATGGCTTTACCATTTACTACTGAATCTGGACCAGCCTCATTTAATAATCCTGACTGTACAATAAAGTCTCGTTTAGAAGACTTATCTAATAACATAAAACCTTGTTCTTTATTATCTGCACTAACAGGATAATCAAGTAATTCCAAAGAGACTATATCCCCTCCTTGCTTATCTATTAGTAATCGGTAAACATCTGTAACTACTTCAATTAGGCGTTCTTCAGGGATTTCTTGTAATTTTTCTTGGGTATTAGCTATGTCTGCGACAGCTCCATCAACTTGAGCAGCATTTTTTTCAGAGTTGTTTTTAATTGAAGAGTTAATTAGCTGTAAGTCATCGCTAACATTAACATCTGGTTTGGCAGATATATGTTGTTTTTGCCAAGTATTAAATAAAGATAAACTAACAAAGCAAATAGCCATTAGAAAAAAGATTCTTATGTTTTCCATTTTTATTCCTAAAAAATCAGGGTAAATCTAAGCGCGATCTGCAAAAATAATTGCAAGTTAGTAAACGCTTAATAATTTTAACAAGAGCATAAAATATATTATATTTTTGCAATGCTAATAAAGCATAATTTGAACAAGAGGGATAATGTTTGCAACAACCAGACTTAAGACCACTAAAAAATTTTTGATAGCAAACTATTGCTTTAGTTAGTATTTGCTTTAACACAACTTTCTACTCTTTTTGGCAATCAAATCAAATAGATTTATAAAATCCACATCAAAAACAGATTGAGCTCTTGGTATAATAACAATATCCAAGCCACTCAACCGTGCTTGATTTAAACGAAATTGCTCGCGCAGATATCTTTTAACTTTATTTCGAGTTACAGCCAGTTTAAATCTTTTTTTAGCTGCCACTATCCCTAGCCTATTATTAAGCTCAGGGTTTTTAGTAACCAAAATTAAATAACTTTGATTTTTAAGTGTAAATGCAGCATTTTTAAAAACATTTTCAAATTCTTGTTTTTGTTGAAGCCTAAACTTGCGTGCAAAAGCAAATTTTTTTATTTGGATAACCTTACTCGGCCTTTTTTACGCCTAGCATTTATTGTTGCGCGCCCATTCTTAGTTTTCATCCGTGCCCGAAAACCTTGCTTTCGTTTAGTAGAAACATTACTAGTTCTATTTAATGTTCTTGCAGTCATACATTCACCCAGTTAACAAACTTATTCTTTTTAGAGTACTCATTTAGCTGAAGAAATGTATCGAAAATGGCAAGCAAAGTCAAGTTTTAAACTTAAGTAGCTAAGTTTAAGATTAAAATAAATAGATTTACTTATTTTATATAAGATTATTATTATTATTAAGTAAGGACTTTTCTGTGGATAAGTGTGTTTTTTTTAGTTAATTCAATTTTTTATAAGTGCACTTAAAGTGCTTGATTCCTTTTAGTAAGCATTATATAAGCTGTGCATAACTAAGCTTATAAGTTATGCACAAGTTTATGTACAAGAACTACATAACTTAATACATAGTTAGCCCACAGCTTATGCTTTAATTAAGTTCATTAAATTTAAAATGGTTTTTAATTATAATAATTAGTTTTTAAATATATAATTATAGTTATTAAGAGCCTTATTTGTTGTGGATAAAAGGTTTTTATATAATTAAATCAATGTGTTACTTGATGTGCTAGCTTATGTATATTCCAACTTAAGCTTTGTTAACAAGTTGTTATTAAAATATATTTGCAAAGCCCCTGTGAATAACTGTAGACTTTGTGCACAAGTATTAAATGGCTTATATACATTTAATTAACAAATTTTAAATTTTAAGGTTAGATAGTGGATTTATCTTTGTGGCAACAATGTTTATTGCGTTTACAAGATTTAGTTAGTAGCCAACAAGATTTTCATCAGTGGATAAGCCCATTGCAGGCTGAGAGCACAGGAGAGGGCGTTACTATTTATGCTCCTAATCAATACGTGCTAGATAGCGTTGTGGCGGGTTACAGAGGCCTTATAGAGCGCATAATAGGCGATCTCTCTGGGGGCCAATATATTAATGTTTCATTCCGTGTAGGTTCTAAGCTTGAGCTTAGTGAGCAAAAAACTGGAAATAATCATACCCAGTCCACTGGAGCTGGTTTTAATATTCGTGAAAGCATAGCTTTGCCTAAAGATGGCAATATTAATCGCTCATATACTTTTGATAATTTTGTTGAAGGCAAATCTAATCAGCTAGCTAAAGCTGCAGCTAGGAGAGTTTCAGAGCATCCAGGAGGCTCTTATAACCCATTTTTTTTATATAGCCCAGTAGGATTAGGTAAGACCCACCTTATGCATGCTATTGGAAATTATATAATGGATTGCAATAGCTCGGCGCGAGTTCTATATTTACACGCTGAAAAGTTTGTGGCAGATATGGTTAAAGCATTGCAAACTAATACCATAACTCAATTTAAAAGCTTTTATCGCTCTGTTGATGTTTTGATGATTGATGACATCCAATTTTTTTCTGGCAAAGAGCGCTCTCAAGAAGAATTCTTTCATACATTTAATGCTTTGTTAGAAGGGCAACAGCAAATAATTTTAACATCAGATAGGTTTCCTAAAGAGCTAAATGGTATTGAAGAGCGCCTTAAATCAAGGTTTGGTTCAGGCCTTACCATAGCTATGCAACCTCCAGAATTAGAAACACGAGTGGCAATTTTAATAAATAAAGCTCAGCAATTTGAAGTAGAGTTGGCTCATGAAGTGGCTTTTTTTATAGCAAAACGTATACGTTCTAATGTGAGAGAACTAGAAGGTGCTTTAAAACGGGTTATTGCTAATGCTCAATTTACTGGGGCACAAATAAATATAGAATTTGTGCAAGAAGCTCTAAAAGACTTGCTTGCTGTTCAAGAAAAGCTAGTATCAATAGATAATATTATTAAAATAGTAAGCGAATATTATAATGTTAAGGTTGGCGATATTTTATCTAAACGCCGGAGTAGATCGGTTGCCAGGCCAAGGCAAGTAGCCATGGCATTATGCAAAGAGTTAACTAACCATAGTTATCCAGAAATTGGCAATGCTTTTGGTGGTCGTGATCACACCACTGTGCTGCATGCTTGTCGTCAAGTATTAAAATTGCGCACATCTTCTGCAGATTTGGAAGAAGACTTTTCTAATTTGTTGCGTATGCTTTCTACCTAATTGGTGCTTTTATGCAATTTATTGTTGCTCGAGAATTATTATTAAAATTGTTAAAACAGGTTTCTGGCATTGTAGAAAAACGTGCGGCAGATAACCCTGTATGGGGGCATATTTTATTAGTTGCCAATAGCGATAGATTAGAAATTTATGCTTTAGGTCCGGCGGTTGAGCTTTCTACTACTATAGAGTTAGATGTTGTTTTGCAAGGTAGTGCGTTAGTCCCATTTAGACAGTTTTTTGATATCTGTAAAGCCTTGCCTGCCACGCAACCAATATCTCTAGATGCACGTGATTCTAAGCTATATATAGAGGCTAAAAACAGCAAGTTTACTTTAAACACTTTGGCTGTTGATAGTTTTCCTTCTTTGAGTATGTTTCAGGCGCATGAGGTTTTGGCAGATTTTTCTCTGCCAAAATCTTCGCTTATACTTTTGATAAGTAAAACAGCTTTTGCTATGGCCGAGCAAGATGTGCGTTATTATTTTAATGGTATGTTGTTAGAATGTGATGGAAATAATTTAATTAGTGTAGCGGCAGATGGGCACCGTTTAGCTAAAAATAGTATAACCTTAGAGCATGTTGCGCCTCCATTTAGAATTATAATTCCACGCAGAAGTGTGCTTGAGTTATCTAGGCTTATAGTAGATAGTTCTCAAGAACAAATACAAATTAAGCTAGTTAAAAATTATATTCAATTTAAATTACAAGACGTATGTTTTAGCTCTAAGTTATTAGAGGGTAAATTCCCTGATTATACTCGAGTGGTAGCTCGCCAGCAAGGATGCACTTTTAGCGCTAAGCGTGATTCTCTAAAAGAAGCTTTTACTCGAGCTTCGGCATTATTTAATGAGAAATTTAAAGGGGTGCGGATTAAGCTTGGAAATAACTCATTAAAAGTTTTGGCAAGTAATGCAGAGCATGATAATGCTGAAGAAGATATCCAAATAGAGTATACAGGGCAAGAGCTTGAGGTAGGTTATAATATTAAATATTTAATAGATTTCTTATCAGTGATTGTAGCTGATACAGTACAATTTACTTTTAATGAGCAAAACCAAAGCACTCTTATAGAAACTAGCAATCCTGATGATGGCGCCTATGTACTAATGCCTGTACGTATGTGATTTGCATACGAAACTGCATAGCTTAATTTATTAAATGTAATTTATAATAAGTTACCATAATAAAAGGATTTATTGTGTTTTCCAAACTAGCAAAGCAGTTTTTTCCAAGGGCTAATACCTCCATAAATTTTACAAATTTTTTAGAGTCATTGTATCAAATTATTCTTCATTGTGATTTTGCAGAAAAAACTTTAAATGTTTTGCAGCGCAGTTTTAAGCGCGCAATTGATGAATATTTAATAGGACCAGAATTTAATTCTGGTTTGGTTGGCATTGGTGCCAATCTAGTTCAAGGATTGCACTTTTTTGAAGGTACTGTTTGTGCTAAATCAAGAGTTTTATATATAAAAACTCCTGATTTAATGAATAGTTTAACTAATATGCGCTCATTAGCTGATTTAATTATTTTAAATATTAAAAATCTTGATAACCAAATAGAAGAAAAAAAAATTGTTGCTATTTTACAAGAAAGTAAGCTAGAACGTGAAGAATATATAATAATTTTATTTTTTTTATTAGCTCATATACTCAAGCGAGGTTCATGGTATAAATATTCTTTTAATACTATTTTTTTTGAAAAATTATTAATGGAATTGATGGCAGATAATGATTATTATGCTCTAGTGCAAACTTTGAATGAAGCGCATTCAAATAGTCTTTCAGATATGGTGCAGTTAATAACAACAAATGGTGATTTATTTATGGCGCAATTGGAAGCTTTGGCTAATCAGCATCAAGTTTCTTATAATAGAAAAATTGAAGAAATTTTGCATGCGCATAATGCTGATTCATTATTGAGTCAAGTAAAAGGGGTAGGATCTGCATTTTTAGACGAAGCCATGATAAGTAGTATACAATCAGAAGACAAAGATATTAAAGAGGCAACTAAAGGTTTTGCTTTGCAAAGAATAAAAATGGCTCCTTTGCAGCAAAGCTTTATAATAGTACCTGATAGGTCTGAAATTTCAGCTGGCAGTAAAGAAGATGAATTGCTTGAGAAGAGCCAATCCCACAAGGTTAGTTAGTTTTATATATGAGTATTTGGTTACAAAATTTAGCTTTAACTAATTTTCGTTTGTTTAACGCACTTAAGCTAGAGTTGCACCCAGGATTTAATTTGTTTTGGGGTGATAATGCTAGTGGTAAAACTAGTATTTTAGAAGCAATAAATTTTTTAGGTAGCGGAAAATCATTTCGTACAAGCAAAATAGCTAATGTAGTTAATCATAATTGTGAAGAATTTGTCATTCGCGCATTAAGTTATGATAGCTCCTTAGAGGTGCAGCATAGTTATGCTATGAGCAAATCAGTAGCAGGCCTTGGTCATCTTAAGCTAGATAATAACTATAAAGTTAAGCTGGCGGATTTTATTAAGAATTTAGCTGTGCAGTTTATCGATGTAAAAAGTAATAAGCTCATTGAGCAAGGGCCAATGCATAGGCGCGAGTTTATTGATTGGGGCTTATTTTATTTACAAGATGAGTATTTATTTACTTGGCGGGCATTTAAAAAATCTCTAGAACATCGTAATGCCTTATTGAAAAAAAATTATTTGGGACAAGAGCGTATTGCTTCTTTAGAGCAATGGGACGTTATGTTTACTAAATATGCCGAGCAGCTTAGTTTTGCACGTTATAATTACGTACAAAAATTTGCTGCTATTTTGCAAAAATTAACTTTAGACTTATTAAAAATTTCTGCAATAACTTTGGAATATCAGCCAGGTTGGGATCAAAATTTTAAATTAATAAATATACTTGAACAAACTAGAAAATATGATTTAGCAGTAGGCTCTACCTCTAAAGGTCCTCAGCGCGCAGAGTTATTAATTAAAATTAAGCAACATGATATTCGCGAAGTTTTATCTAGAGGGCAGTTAAAGCTATTTATTTGTATAATGCATGTAGCGCGTAGTCTTGTGCTGCAGCAAAGTGCAATGTCCATAAATAGTAGTATTTATTTATTAGACGATTTGCCTGCAGAATTGGATGCAGTAAATTGTGATATTTTTCTGCAAACAATTAAAAGCCTTGGCAGCCAAGCCTTAGTTACAGCTATTGAGCCTGGACTTATAACTAAATTATTACCATCTGCTAATTTGCATGTGCAAGCTATGCAAGAATTAAGTTTACAAAAAGAATTTAAAGCAAGCGCTGAGGCTATTTTTTGGTGATATGTTCCACGTGGAACCATCTACAACAACATGTTCCACGTGGAACCATTTAAAATAATATGTTCCACGTGGAACAATTTACATAACTAATTTTAATTTAAACTAATTAAAATATAATTTAAGTTATTAATTTAGGCTCTGATTCTAAATGTGCCAATTATAGTAAATACCCAAGCAGCCTTTGATGATTTAAGGATTTTAGGCGCAAAATGTGGTATTATAATGTCTTTTGACGTGCGCACGAGGATATTAATGACAATTAAACCTGCAAATAATGTGGAGTATAATTCTTCTAGTATTCAAGTTTTAAAAGGCTTGGATGCAGTTAAAAAAAGACCTGGAATGTATATTGGTGACACTGATGATGGTTCAGGTTTGCATCATATGGTCTTTGAAGTAGTAGATAATTCTGTAGATGAAGCTCTAGCTGGGCATTGCTCCCTTATTAGAGTAACTATTCATGCAGATAATAGTGTAACTGTTCGGGATAATGGTCGCGGCATCCCTACAGATATTCACACTGAAGAAGGGCGCTCTGCTGCTGAAGTTATTATGACAGTTTTGCATGCTGGCGGAAAATTTGATGATAATTCATATAAAGTATCCGGCGGTTTGCATGGCGTGGGTATTTCCGTAGTTAATGCTTTATCTGATGTTTTAACATTAAAAATTCGCAAAGATGGAAAAATTTACGAGCAAGAATACATAAAAGGAGCTCCTGTTGAGCCTTTACATATTACTGGTGAAAGTAGTGAAACTGGGACTGAAATTCGCTTTAAGCCCTCAAAAACTATTTTTTCTGAAGTAGTTTTTAGTTATGATATCCTCGCCAAGCGTTTGCGCGAACTTTCCTTTTTAAATTCTGGCGTTACTATTAAATTACTTGATGAGCGTTCTGGGGGTAAAGAAGATACTTTTGAATATTTGGGTGGTTTAAAAGCTTTTGTAGAGCACTTAAATACTAATAAAAATCCCATAAACCCAGAGGTTATTCATATAAAGTCCGAGCAAAATGGTATTACTGTAGAGCTGGCCTTGCAATGGAATGATACTTATCAAGAATCAGTGTTTTGTTTTACAAATAATATCCCCCAACGTGAAGGAGGCTCGCATTTAGCTGGGTTTAGAGCCGCGTTAACGCGCACGGTTAATTCTTATGTTGATAAAGAAGGGCTTTCCAAAAAGTCCAAAGTTAGCATTAGTGGTGACGATGCACGTGAAGGCTTAACTGCTGTGTTATCAGTTAAAGTGCCCGATCCGAAATTTTCCTCGCAAACTAAAGATAAATTAGTCTCATCGGATGTTAAGCCTGTAGTAGAGTCATTAGTTAGTTCTAATTTAGATGAGTTTTTATTGGAAAACCCAACTATAGCTAAAGCTATAGCTAATAAAATTGTAGATGCGGCACGTGCCCGAGAAGCTGCTAAACGCGCCCGTGAAATGACCCGACGTAAAAATGCGCTAGATATTGCAGGGTTGCCAGGTAAACTAGCTGATTGCCAAGAAAAAGACCCAGCATTATCTGAATTATTTATAGTTGAGGGTGATTCTGCGGGAGGTTCTGCTAAACAAGCCCGCGATAGACGCACTCAAGCAATTTTACCTATTAAAGGTAAAATTTTAAATGTAGAAAAAGCTCGGTTTGACAAAATGCTGCAAAGTGTGGAAGTGGGTACCTTGATTACTGCTTTAGGTACAGGTATTGGACGGGAAGAATATGACCCAGATAAGCTACGTTATCATCGCATAATTATTATGACAGATGCTGATGTTGATGGCTCGCATATTCGAACCTTGCTACTCACCTTTTTTTACAGACAAATGCGTGAGCTTATTGAACGAGGGCATATTTATATAGCTCAGCCACCTTTATATCGTGTCAAAAAAGGCAAGCAAATTAGTTATGTTAAAGATGATCTTGCATTAGATGATTATTTGACCTCTATAGCTCTAGAGCAAGCCGAACTTTACATTAACAAGGACACTCCAGCTATATCTGGGACTCAACTAGCTAATATTGTTCAACAATATAGAAATGAAATGCAAGAAATTAAACGCTTAAGCCGCAGATATCCGCGAGATATTTTAGAAGCTTTAATTTATGTTCCACGTAGAACAATTGAAGATTTGCAAAACGAAAATTTAATGCAAGAGTGGATTAAGATATTAGAAAATCATGCAAATACGTATTGTTCTAGTGCTGGGACTTCATACACCTTAAATTTAATTCCTTCTATTGATAAAAATGCCTTTATTCCCCAAATAATAACTAAAGCACACGGCGTAGAATTTACTTCCGTGCTGGATGTAGGATTTTTTGAAAGTGAAGAATATCTAGGCTTTGTAAATTTAGGTGAGGTTTTACAAGACTTACTAGAGCCAAATTCGTATATTAAACGGGGTGATAAACAAGAAGCAATTTCTTCTTTCAAGCAAGGGCTTGAATGGCTTATGACAGAAGCTAAACGTGGCCAACAAATCCAGCGTTATAAAGGTCTGGGGGAGATGAATCCTGATCAATTGTGGGAAACTACTATGGACCCACAAGATAGACGCATGCTTAAAGTTAAGATTGAAGATGCTGTGGCTTCTGATCAAATTTTTACAACATTAATGGGTGATAATGTAGAAAGCCGGCGGGAATTTATAGAGTCTAATGCACTTCAGGCTGAAAATATTGATATCTAGTTGGGTTTATTTATAGGTGTGCTTGAATAAATTCAGTAACTTTAGCATTTATGTTGGCAATGTCTAGATTGAGTGAATCTATTGGCTTGCCAATGGTAACTGTTATGGTGCCAGCTTCAGGTAAAAAGCAACCCTTGGGCCATAAAACACCAGAGTTATGCGCAATTGGTACAATAGGCACATTACTATTTTTAGCTAAAGCTGCCCCGGTACGTTGTAGTTTTTTTAAAGTGCCGGGCGCAACTCTTGTTCCTTCTGGGTAAATTAATACCACGCGATTATTAGCTAGCTTAATAGCTCCTTTAGCTAATATTTTTTTGGCAGCTAGGCGATTACTGCGATTTATGGCAATAGGCTGTAGGGCTACCAGGGCCCATCCAAAAAAAGGTATATACAGTAATTCTCGCTTTAATACCCAAGATTGAGGTGGCAGCATCACTTGCATAAAAATAGTTTCCCATATGGACTGATGATTGCATAGCACGACATAAGGTGCTGGGGGTAAGTTTTCTAAACCTTTAACTTCATATTTAAGCCCCAAAATATTTTTGGCTAAAAAAATAAAGCTATGGGACCAGCGCGTGGCAAGCCAATATTTATAGTTTGTTGGTATAAAAAAAAGCAAAGTGATAGCTAAAGAAATAACAATAGTTATTGGAATAAGCAGTAAATAAAAAATTAAAAAATTAAAAAATTTTTGCATAATGAGTTTAATTTAACATCATTTTAACTACAGCAGCAAGATTAGGGAAAATTTCTACTTTTTCTTTATCGGCAGGAGTAAGCTCTGTGAGCGTAGTTTGACCATCACCTGTAGTAACTAAAGTTGGGATACAACCTTTGCGCATGCCTAACACTAAATCGCGATAAGAATCACCTGCAAACCTGGGCTTTAGCTTCATTAAATCTATGTCAAAATGCTGCTCTATTTGCTCTAACATGCCAACATTAGGTTTACGACAATGGCACGCTTCATCTGGATGATGTGAGCAAAAACAAATTAATTCAATATTTCCACCATGGGCGTTTACTAATTTTTGCATATGAGCATGAATTGCATGTAAATTTTCAAGGCTAAATTTTTTGCGTGCAACCCCTGCTTGATTGGTAGCAACTGCTATCTTAAATCCGGCTGCAGTTAATTGCGCTATAGCTTCTAAACTACCAGGAATAGGGATAAATTCATTTGGATTTTTTATATAAGCACGAGACTCTTCATTTATTACCCCATCTCTGTCTAAAATAATTAATTGCATTTTAATCCTTAAAATTGTGTGTTAGATATTATGGGCTAAGTTATTAACATCTATTGTCAGAATAACTTTATTCAATAAAGTTTCAATAAATCACTATGCTTGTACTAGGTAGCATAAGTATCTTTTTTTAGCCTTTAATTAACAATATAGTTGTTAAAATTAATGTTTTAAGTGCTAGCTGTAACATTTTTTTGTTGCAAACAGATTATTTTTGATTGGCAATATGTATTCGTTTGCTAAAATGATAATTATACTATAACAAATAGTAAAATAAATATCTTAATCCAGTAAAATTTAAATTTTTTGATAAGTTGGTAAGTTGATGATTGATGGTAACTCTAGAAGGACAAGAACTAAGTGAAATTGAACAATTAATTTGACATCATTCTAATGTGCGTGGTTTTTTGCTTTTGGCACATAAAATTGTTACAGAAGATCAAGTAAAAAAATAATTTATAATATAAGAGTACAGTTCACCATGATATATGAATTGCTGTTGATCATGAGGGACAAATATTTAGCAGTATTGGGCATATCTTAACTAAAATTCCAAACGCGTGCGCCTTTGGTGAAATTTATCTACATTCTCAGGTTTTGGACTTGTAAGCAAACCAAGCATATGGCTCAAGTTCTAGCATTAGAGCTTGGTAGATTAAATATAGACTTATGCAATGCACCAGGTTTAGGTTTAGATTTAGATTTTAAGCGCAGCAAAATTTTAGAGCTCGCACAGGCTACAACATATGTGTTAAGTGCAGCCCAAGAGCAAAGATTAAAAGCGCTCCAGCGCCAGGCTGGAGACTTAACGGGTTGGCAGAACTTGGCGATTTTTTCAGTATTTAGCTAATTTTTTGAATAGTAAATTGGTACATTGACTTGAAGGTTTCAGGATGCTTAACTTCAAACTCTTGCCAATTATCTAAATTAGTGCAAGTTGGGTCTTCAGGATAACTAGCCTTATATTTTTGTTTTTGGGGGCTGAAATTATTAAACTCAAAACCTATAAAGCGTAAATTAAATTTTTTAAGCATACGTTTTATTTTAGGGATAGTTATTCTTAATTCTTGCTTGTGCATAGTTAAATCTATTGCCATAGAGGTTGTATAAAAATCATTAAAACTAGCAATCCAACGCATTTGGGGATCATCTAACTTGTTAAATACCATATTTCGTAGAGTGCGGATAGATTCCAAAGATGAGTCTAAATTATTTTCTTTAATTATTTTATAAACCGCGCTAAGGCCTTTGCGGGCTATTTCTGAATACAAGCCTAATTTAATATAGCCACCATCTTTTAAACAATTTAATAAAATTTTAAGTCCTTGCTCTATTGAGCGCGTATGGTGTAAAACTCCTACGCATTCAATAACATCATATTTGTCTCCTATAGAATCTAGCTGCATTAAATCAGCATGATAAAACTCTAATTGATTAAAATTAAACTCACGACACTTACGAATAGCATAAGCTAGGCTAGATAAGCTTAAGTCAACGCTAGTTACTTTGGCATCTTTAATTGTACGCGCATAAATAGTTTGTCTGCCAGTACCACAACCTGCAATTAAAACTTTAGGATTACTTAGATCTTCTACATCAACTTCTGGGATGCGCAATTTCATGATTTGCTTAAAGCTCATCCCAATATTTACTTCAGCATAGTACCAGCGTGGATAAGGAAATTCCTCGTATTGTGCCCGTACTTTTTTTGAAATTTTATCTTGTATATCCGTTAGTGATTTTATTTGCTCTCTAATTTTTCTCTCATTTTCTAATGATCTAACTTGTAAATGAAATATTTTTTTAACTTCTGGGTCTGCCTCACAATAACTTCTAAGATTTGGGTATAATTCTAAAATTTCATTTAAGGAAAAATAAGTACAGGCTGAGACTATGCATAAACGAATAGTTAGATCTTGTGGGTTCTTAATATACTTGTTTGAGGCATTTAATAGCAATTGCAGAATAATTGTATGTTCTTTATTTTCAGTGTAATGCATATATTCAGTTAAGTATGCTTGAAAACACATAGATAGCATAAAAGCATAATTAAAATTATTAAAATCATTATTAATTAATTTATATAAGTTCTCTTTACGCTCTTTTACAATTAAAATTTCAACTGCAGGATAAGTTATAACTCCGTAACCTAAAGTTTTAATAAATAAACTGTTTTTGACTAAAGGAATAGTAGAATTGGCGTAACAATAATCTATAATTTTTTTTAACAATAAGCTACTATCAATAAAAATTATATCTAATAAGCTAGAAACATCAGGTTCTATTTCTGGGCATAAGTCGACCTTTATAATTAAGTCTCTGACTTTGTTCCAGTAAAGTATATTTGTAGATAGAGCAGGTCTTAATTTTCTTAATTCAATTAATGCTGCAATGTAGTTGCCTTGTAGGCTATAAATATCTGATAAAGTTTCTATCGCTGCTTGATCATCAGGTTTTTGTGTTAAATATTTGGTTACAAGTTTTTTATTATCCTCTAAATTACTTGTTTCTAACTTATTTCTTATTTCTACTATATCAATAGTCGTAGTTTGTTCTTCAACTTCCATTATTTCTTCCACAAACATTTTAAATTAAAATAGATTAACATTTAATTTGTCAAGCGCCAAGGATTTAGCTCAATTATATACCCCTGTGCTGCAAATAAAAATTGTACATGGAGGAAAAAGTGTTAGGGTGTTTTTGTTCAAATTCATCCCAGTTATCCAAATTGGTATAAGTTTTATCTAAAGGGTATTCACGAGCATAACATTCTAAGGTTGGGTCTCCTTTGGGAAAGGCAAAGCCTAAGAATCTTAAATTATGTTTTTTACAAATTTTTTTAATTAAAGTTATATCTGCTCGTAATTCTTGCTTGTGCATAATTAAATCTATCGCCATAGAGGCTGTGTAGAAATCTCTAAATTGACAAAGCCACTTTAATTCAGGTTCTTCCCGGTTATTTAATATGTAGTATCTTAATTTTCTTAAGCTATTAAGAGAATCATCTAAGTTATATTTTTTTACTAAATCATAAGTGAAAGATAATTGTTGGCGTGCTGTTTTTGAGTATAAGCCTATGCGTAATATTCCTTTAGATTTTAAACAGCTCATAATAGATGCAAAACTATTTTCAATTGAAGCTGTATGATGAAGAACACCTACGCATTCAATATAATCAAATTTATCTTTAATATCATTAAGCCTAGTTAAATCTGCGTGATAAAATTCAAAATTTTTAAATCCTAATTCTTGGCTCTTACGTATAGCGTATGCCATACTAGATAAGCTTAAATCAATATTAACTAGTTTTTTGTTTATAATGTTAGAAGCTTGTAAGGTTTGTTTACCAGTGCCACAACCTGCAATTAGTATGTTAGGTTTTTCAGGTGTTGCCAATTTAACCTTAGGCAAAACATTGGCCATTAGTTTGGCTAAGCTGATTTGGGGTTGTATTTGACATGAAGACCATCTAGGGTAGGGATGTTCTTCATATTGCATTCTTACTTTTTTAGAGATCTCATCATCAATTGCAGTTAGTGATTTAATATGAGTTTTAATTTCTTGCTCTTGTTCGTGAGATTCTATTTGTAATTTAAATAATTTTTTTATTTCAGGGTCCGTGGCACAGTAATCCCTTAAGCTAGGATATTCTTTGAGTATTTCAAATAATGATGTATAAGTACAAGCCGTAACTAAGCACACACGTATATTAGAGTCATGGGCATCTAATTGAAATAAACTTGCGGCACTTAGCAATAGTTGTTGAACATGCTTTGCTTCATTGGGCTGAACATAATATATATATTCACAATAATATGCCTGAAAACTCATAGCTAGCATAAAAGAAAAGTTAAATTGGTCTATTCTTTTTTGCATTAAATTTGCTAAGTTTTCTTTACGTTTAAAAATCAAGAGCTCTTCTATGCCGGGACTAGATATGGTAATGCAAGCTATTGAAGTTAAGAAAATATGATTTTTTTCTAAAGGTATGTCTTGCATGGTTGAGCAATATTTATTAATTTTATTGTTTAAATTAGATTTATCTTTAAAAGGCAACTCAATGAAGGTTATTAAGTCTTCTTCTATTTCTGGACAGAATTCTACCATGTTAAGTAAATTTTCTATGCGAGCCCAATAATAAGGGTTATTAAATTTTTCATCTTTTAAAAGGCGAAACTGTATTAATGCTTTAGAAAATTTTTTTTGTAATTCATATATGTCGGCTAAAGTTTCGATGGCCAATAAATCATTTGGGTAAGATTCTAGATGTTGAAATACTTGTTGCTCGGCTTCTTTTAAATTACAATTTAGCAGGTTTTTGTGAATGGCTTTAATATCTACTGACTTAGCTTGTTTTTCTAATTCCATTTATGTCACCTGCCATTTGATTATATATATTAAGAATATACTAGCAGCCGATTAATTCCATTTACTCAAAATAGTCATTTATTTGAAGCTTATGGCTATTATATAATTCCAATGCAGTTAGCTGTTTGCCGCCGGCAAACTGTAACGTGGTTATTTTTAAGCCATTACTTGCAGTTGCCACAGTAACTCCATTTTTATCTTTATTTATAATGGTTCCAGGTTTAGCTTGGGTGTTTAAAGAAACTGCCTTGGCGGTTATTATTTTGACCTTACCTCCAGAAAAAGTAGTTTGTGAGCCAGGCCAAGGATAAAATGCCCGAATTTTACGGTCTATATGCTCAGCTGAACTATGCCAGTCTATTTGTCCTTGCTCTTTGCTAAGTTTAGGCGCATAAGTTGCTGCGCTATTATTTTGTTTTATAGCTATGGGGACTTTTTCATCAATAAATAATTGTAAGAAATCTGTTATGGTTTTTTGTCCAAGTTCTAGCAGTTTATCGTGTAAACTCAAGGAGTGTTCAGCTGGGGCAATTGCTATGCTGTGAGTTGCTAGTATATCCCCTGTATCCATTTGACTATCCATTTGCATATAGGTTATGCCAGATTCAGTATGATTTTCTAAAATACTATAATTAATTGGTGCTGCCCCGCGCAATTTAGGCAATATGGATGCATGAATGTTAATACAACCAAATTTGGGAATATCTAATAATGCTTGAGGTAAAATTATTCCATAGGCCATAACTAGTATTAAATCAGGCTTTAAGCTAGCCAATTCCATTAAGGTCTCTTTTTGCTTGAAATTTTTGGGCTGCAAAACTGGTATGTTATAAGCTAGAGCCAGCTCTTTAACAGGAGAAAAGCTAGGTTTTTTACTTCGACCCTTGGGTCTATCTGGCTGGGTGTAGCAAGCAACAATATTAAAGTTGCTATCTATAACAGTATGTAAAATTCCAGCAGCAATATCAGGTGTTCCAGCAAATATTATGCGCATTATTTCCTTTCTTCAATTAATGGCTTAAAATCATCCCGAGGATTTTTTTTGTTATAAGTAATCATTTTGTCACGAATGCGTGTTTTTTTGAGATTGGATACTCTATCAAAAAAAGTTATGCCATCTAAGTGGTCAATTTCATGCTGAATGCATACTGACAATAAACCACCGTCTATGTTTAATGTTTGTGGCTTAAATTCTTCATCTAGATAATTTAAAGTTATAGCATGGGCTCTTTTAACTTTAACATAAACTCCAGGAAACGAGAGGCACCCTTCTTCCCAGATAATTTCTCCAGAACTTTGTGCTATTGTGGGATTAATAAAGCACACAGGGGACTTTTTTTCATTTGTTTGTAGGTCCATAACAAAAATTCTAAATTGTGAATTTACCTGAGTTGCAGCCAGGCCAACTCCGTTTGATGCATACATGGTCTCAAACATATCTTTGATGAGCTGCTGAATTGCTGCTGAATTGGCTTTGACCTCTAATCCAACTAAATTTAGTCGCTTGTCAGGAAATTTTAAAATTTGCAGCAAACTCATGCATATACTCCAGTCAAGTGTCTAGTTTATATTATAATATTAGTATCTAAGATACAATAAGAGTAAGCATGCTAACCTTTAATTTAAAAATTCCTATGAATTTCCCCAAATTTTTATTAATAATTATAGCTGTGAGCCTAATTCACCTTTCTCCTATTTGCCTAGCTAAAACGCATGAGAAATTTATTCCAAATGATTTAAGTACCTGTATTTTAAAACCCCAGATGCGAGCCTCAAGCTCTTTCGAGGCAGAATTTGCCATAGATACCCATTGTGCCCATAAATTTTTTGTTGATTTAATAATTTTAAAAAATGAGCAGCAGTTAACCAAATTGCCCTACATAGTTGGTTTTGATCAAGGGCATTTACTGGGTCAACAAGGAGAGCTTTTTTACGCAAAGGGTATTTTAGATGAAGATAATTTAAGTTTTTTGGTGGGTAAGTTACAAAGTAAATTGTTTAATGCAGATAACTCTCAGTATTATGGAATAACTATTGAGCCTCAAGGGCTGGCAATTTTAGAGAAATTTGATCAAATACAGTCTTTAAGGCTAGCAGAGGTTTATGGAACAGTTCAAACAGCTGACAGATTATTTTATGTAAATAAATTAAACTTGCCACCAGTACTTGAGGTTAAACCACCCAAAAAATCCTTACAAGGTGAAATTTTAGCTATATATGAGGCACGAGCTGTGGGCAGTGTAAATCAAAGTATTATAATTAACTTAGGTGCAGATGAAGTGCAACTAGGTGATAAATTAGCTTTGCGCAGTTTTGGGCGCAAATTAGAAGATCCTTTCACTAAAGACTTATATAAAACACCAACATCTATTAAAGGTGAAGCTGTAGTTTATAAAATTTTTGAAAATGTGGCCTTAGCATTAGTTTTAAATAGTGAGAGCTCTATAAAAAAAGGGGATGAAGTAATTAGTGTACTCAAATAGCCTTATCCTTTAATTTAAATAAGATTAATCAATACATTTAAGTTTAAGATTTATCAGTTAAATTATCTTGCTATTATTTTTAATTTTCAGTTAAAACAAAAAACTTAAAATTGATAAAATTTAAGCTTGAGCTAGAGAAATTAAAATGCAAACAATACTTATTATGAACATAGCATTGCAATATATTTAATTTTGTATTGTATCTTTGATTTTGGAATTGCTAATTTAGTTAAGTTTGAAAAATTTAGACAAAAATCTTTATATATGATAAAAAAATTAGTATGAGTTTATATAACTGGTTGAAATTACGCCATGCTAAAATTCTACCTTTGCCGGTTAAAAAATATATTTTACTTAAAGACCCGCGCCTAGAGGGCCAATATTCTATAGCGTATGATAAAAAAGGAGTAGAGCTAGATTTAGCTTGGTGGCATGCTAGTAAAAGCAATCATATAGTTCCAATAACTTCTAATTATTACCCAAGTCTGCTTAGAGAATTAGTCAACCCACCATTATTACTGTATGTACAAGGTAATAAAGAGATTTTATTGACCAAATTTTTAGCAGTAGCTGCCCAAAATGCAAGTAATCCTCAAGTTAGAGCTAATTTTACGCATTTAGTTAAACCATTTTTAACATCTAGCACATATAGCATGTTATGTGCGCCGCATTTAGGCTTAGAGCTAAATATAGTTAATTTGTCTCAAAGCTTGCTTAACAAAATAGTTTTGGTTTTAGGTTGTGGTCTGCAGCATTATTATCCACAAAATTTTTATTATGTGCGGGCGCTAATTATGCAGCATGGAGCTTTAATTTCTACAGAGCCCATAAATGTCTTGCCTGATAATAAAGCAAATAAACGTGCTAATGAGTTAATAGCAGGCCTTACATCGAAGCTTTTAGTTTTAGAGTCTTCTTTGCGCTGTAATGCGTATGCTTTGGCTAAGTTATGTTTAGATAATAATCGCGAAGTATGCGCAGTGCCTGGCCCTATAAATGTTAATAGTTTTTTTGGCAGCAATCGCTTGTTACAAGATGGTGCTGGCTTGATTTTACAAGCATCTGACTTACCCTAAATAAACTTAGTTAAATAACAATAAATGCATTATTTCTTGAATAATCGCTAGTATTCGTGTTAATAAGCAAATGGGAAGCGATAGATTTATTTTATAAATCATAAATTAACAAAGTTTGGGTTATATATGTCTTTAAGTGTTATCGTAGTGGAGTCTCCAGCAAAAGCTAAGACTTTAAAAAAATATCTAGAGAGCAAAACAGAAAAGTTTGAGGTTCTGGCTTCTTATGGTCATGTACGTGACTTAATACCTAAAGAAGGCGCTGTAAACCCTGAAACCTTTGAAATGAAATACCAATTAATAGATAAAAATAAAAAACATGTAGATGCTATTTGTCATGCATTAAAAAATGCTGATCAATTATATTTAGCAACAGATCCAGATAGAGAAGGTGAAGCTATTTCTTGGCATTTATATGAAATTATAAAACAAAATAAAAAACTGGCAAAAAAGCCCGTAAAGCGCGTGGCATTTTTTGAAATCACCAAAAGTGCGGTACGCGAAGCTATAGCTAATCCTCGAACATTAAGTATGGACTTAGTTAATGCGCAACAAGCAAGGCGGGCTTTAGATTACTTAGTTGGGTTTAATCTATCGCCATTGCTGTGGAAAAAAATTCGGCGAGGATTATCCGCAGGCAGAGTTCAAAGCCCAGCTCTTCGGATGATAGTTGAGCGCGAGCAAGCAATTCAAGCTTTTGAGTCTAAAGAATACTGGAGCATAGAAGCAGATTGTAAAAAAAATAAAAATTTTGTAGCTAAATTAGTAGAGTATAATGGTGAAAAATTAAAACAGTTTTCCATTGATAATGGTGATAGTGCTCAAGATGTTGAGCAAGCTTTAAATAAATTAAGTAAAGGTAAATTAAAGGTTGTAAAAATTACGCGAACTAAAAGAAAACGTAATCCAGCAGCACCATTTACAACTTCAACTATGCAACAAGAAGCTATTCGTAAGCTAGGATTTTCAGCGCAGCGCGCAATGCGCGTAGCCCAGCAGCTATATGAAGGCGTAGATATTGGTGATGGAGCCGTGGGTCTTATTAGTTATATGCGTACCGACTCGGTGAATTTATCACAAGAAGCATTAAAAGATATTAGAAGTTATATTCAAAAAAATTATACTAAAGAAGATTTACCCCAAAAAGCTCGACATTTTAAAACGCGCTCTAAAAATGCACAAGAAGCCCATGAGGCTATTCGCCCTACTATGATAGTGGCAACACCAAGTAGCATAAAAGATAAATTATCTAACGAACAATACAAGCTATATTCATTAATTTGGAAGCGGACTGTAGCTAGTCAAATGGAGCATGCTGTTATAAATTTAGAATCAATAAATTTGGCTTGTGGAAATGAGCAAAATTTATTTAGAGCTACAGGCTCAACAATTGCAAGCGCTGGTTTTATGAAAGTCTATCAAGAAGGCTTAGATGATAGCGCAGATCCGGATGCAGAAAGCTTATTGCCCGCATTAGAAGAGGGCCAAGAGGTAGAATTATTAAAGATTCGTTCCGAGCAGCATTTTACCGAGCCGCCACCTAGATTTTCGGAAGCTTCTTTAGTTAAAACCTTAGAAGAGCATGGCATTGGGCGCCCATCAACCTATGCTAGTATTATTTCAACCTTGGTTAATCGTACATATGTAACTTTAGATAATAAGCGTTTTGTACCAACTGATGTGGGCAGTATTGTTAATAAATTTCTTACCAATTATTTTACTCAATATGTAGATTACGATTTTACAGCTAAGCTAGAAGATTCTTTGGATGAAGTAGCACGGGGCGAGCGCCAATGGAAGCCTTTATTATTAGACTTTTGGCAGCCATTTGCGCATATGGTAAAACATATAGACACTAGCATTCAGCGTAAAGACGTAACGCAAGAAGCAACCGATGAAACATGTCCAGATTGTGGCGATGCTTTGTCTATTCGCTTGGGAAAAAGAGGACGCTTTGTTGGCTGTAATGGTTATCCTGAGTGTAAGTACACTCGAAGTTTAGACGAAGACAAAGAAACTGCAGCGGCAGTGAAAGAAGAGATAGAAGGGCGTAACTGCCCTAATTGCGAGGCAACCTTGCTGTTGCGAAATGGTAAGTATGGAAAGTTTATTGGTTGTAGCAACTACCCTAAATGTAAGTTTATAGAGCCTTTAGAAAAACCTGAAGAATATGATATTCCATGCCCGCAATGCAAAAAAGGCAAATTTATTAAACGCAAATCACGCTATGGCACTTTTTTCTATGCTTGTGATCAATATCCTAGTTGTAAACATGCAATGAAGCATGCCCCTATAAATGAGTCTTGTCCTCAGTGTAACTGGCCAGTACTTATGCATAAAGTTACCAAGCGTGACGGAGATGTTAAAGTTTGTCCCCAAAAAGAATGTGGATTTAGTGAGCCCTTGCCTGAAAAGGCGAATAGTTAACTATTCGCCTTTTTTAGTAAAAGTATTATTTTAGGTCAAATTTAATTTTTTAAGTCGCATGTTCGGAAAAGAAATCTATAGCTACTAAAGCTTACCTGTATTCATTAGGCTCTTTAATTTTATAAAATTATAACTTGCTTAATTTGCGCTTAATTAAAATTTTAAGATATATCTTATAAAAGTAATATATTTAGTCGTTGACAGTGGTTATGTAAGGGGTTATTATGGCCAAACTTTCGGTACGGAAGTAATAAAGTAGCAATTTAACAATATAGAAACAGCCAAAATAATTTGTGCGAGCGCTTAGGTTAAAGAATTTAATTTTGTGTAGTTAGGATAAACCGGGTTTTAAGGTAAATTAAT
>Ga0136604_1000025_pt1 | contig 84750 bp, 88 predicted proteins | sample AntRauFillE10628_FD_104928 | JGI IMG/M metagenome (GOLD analysis project Ga0136604, IMG submission 104928) | Saline lake microbial communities from Rauer Islands, Antarctica - Metagenome Filla E10 #628 | ecosystem: Environmental > Aquatic > Non-marine Saline and Alkaline > Saline | place...
GATCTACAACTGACTTATTTTCCAGTGAAAGGGTATCATTAAATATAAGGGTAGAGTCCATAGATAATAAGCTTAGATAGATTCCATCTGATAGCTTTCCTACGATTAAGTTTGTGTCCGGAAAGAGTAAACTTGAATAGATAGTATCTTGGTCGGACAAGTTTAGTAAGGTGTAGGTATAGCCACTGGTATCCCCAAAAAGGTTTATTTTCAACTCACTTAATGAAGCGGAGTCCCGATCCTGACAAATAGAATATTTTCTGCTTATTTGCTGTGGTTGGGATACGGATAGAGTAATTGAAGATGGAAGGAATGGTATAAAATCAGTACCATTAAAAGCTTGCAACTCCAGAGGGAAGCCCTGAACTCCAAATAAGCTAGTATTCCCGGGAATCCCTTTTGCAGTAAATTTAATTTGACAGAGGGTGTCTCCATTTGTCATACTCAGAGCATCTCCAGACTCACTGAGACCGATAAAGAATATACGGCCTTCGTGAGTTTCGCTAAACCCAATATTTTCCGATTGAATACCAGATGTTGTATCCAGATCATAAAGTTCTACAAATGAAAACACATGCGGATTGAAGTGAAGGTTGAATTGAATCGTTTGGATCTCCTGGAAATCATGGGCAATAAGTGGTACGGATATGGTGTCACCATGAGCAACTTCCCGGTTGTCTCCATGAGAAAAGTAGAGGTCATTTTGGGCGCTTACTTGCGTTCCAAAAAAGCTAATTAAGACGAGACAGCTTATGATTCCGATCCACTTAAGAAGGTGAAGAAGAAAATGAGCTCTTGATTTCAGTAAAGAGGACTCGCGATAATTATATAGTGATTTTTCCATTGTGAGACCCTTATTGTCGACGACCTTTAATATAAACACTATCAATATGATCACTTCCATACGCATAAGCCATAAAGTCAATGCTGCTGATATCTTTGGTCACTATAAAGTTAGCATATTTTCCGGGTTTGAGAGTACCTAGTTCACTTTCTAAATGCAAAGCATAAGCGCTATTAATTGTGGCAGCTTGAATTGCTTCGGAGGGGAGCATATTCATTTTAATACAGGCTAAAGAAATAATAAAGGGCATTCTTCCCGAAGGAGTAGACCCCGGATTATAATCACTGGCTAGTGCAACAGCTAAACCGGCATCTATCATTTTACGGGCGGGCGCATAATCAAGGCCTAGAAAGAAGGCTGTTCCCGGGAGAAGTGTCGGCATTGTATCCGAATTTTTCAAAACAGAAATTTCCTCATCTCCTGTGCATTCCAAATGATCGACTGATCGAGCCTGGTTTTTCACTCCTACTTGTATTCCCCCAGAATAATCTAGTTCATTTGCGTGTATTTTACCAGGCAAGCCGTTTTTAGCAGCTACTTTAAGAATATGGTCTGTTTCCTCTGGAGTGAAAAATCCTCGATCGCAGAAAACATCACAATAATCTGCTAATCCTTCAGCGGCAATATGTGGGATCATTTTTTTTGTGAGCAGATCAATATATCCGGATCTGTCAGATTGGAATTCTTTTGGAATAGCATGTGCCCCTAAAAAGGTCGATTTAATGGGGATGTCATACTGGTTTTTTAATTTCTGAATGACTCGCAACATCTTGTATTCTGCCTCTTCAGTTAGGCCGTATCCACTTTTAATCTCAATGGCTCCAGTACCAAAGGCGATCACTTCCTCCAGACGTTGACTTGCACTGTCGAAAAGCTCTTCTTCTTCTGTATTCTGTAGGCGTTCTGCAGAATTAAGGATTCCACCTCCCTTTTTTGCTATCTCCTCGTAGGATAAGCCCTGAATACGGTCAACAAATTCACCCTCGCGAGAACCGGCCCAAACGATATGCGTATGAGAGTCTACCCAAGCAGGTAGAACCAGCTTGTTTTTTAATGAAATATATTTATCCAAGTCTTGTGGGACTTGAGCCATTGAGCCCCAGGATTCAATCTTTTCTCCTTGAGTAACTAAGTATGCATTTTCAATACTGGCTAATCGGGACATTTCTTTTCCGGCCACCTTTGACACTTTTTCATCCGCAGCTTCTATTCCGTATAAATTTTTAATATGAGTGTAGCAACATTTTTCCATATGATTATAGGTTTGAGGTGTTAGATTTATGGACTACATGACTCTTATAGCCATAAGCTTTTAATTGATCTTGGGTTTTTATAATCTCTGATTTATTATCAAACGGTCCAATCAAAACCTTTAGGGTAGTATTCTCTTCGTGCAGGATGGCAGGTCGGTCGAGAATCCGGCTCATTCTGTGCTTGAAGTTTTCAGCCTCAGTTTTATCTGAGAATGCTCCAGTTTGAAGGAAGGACTTTTTTACCTTTTGAGCGTCTTCAATTAATTCGGTAGTCACTCCCTTTGATTTAGTTTGGAATACCGACAATTTGGGGCGGATGAGTGCATTCTGAAGTTGGGTAGGTGAAAGGGCTTGATTATAACGCTGTAATACTTCCCCTTTAGATGAGAAAATTATCAATGTAGGGAGATACTCAACATTATAATATTTCTTTAAGGTGTGACCATCAAAATCATTGATATCCACTTGGACTCCGACATATGATTGACGAATTATGCTCTCTATAGACGGTGTGGCAAAGCCCTGTAATACCTTTTCACAAGGAGCACATTGATCTTGACGGAAAAAAATAAAATATGGCCGGTTGAGTTCTATTGCTGACTTCCTTGCGCTAATATAATTATCAGCCCAAACTTGCTGGTCATCATCAGTTAAGGGCGCGGCAATAAAAAAACCGAGTCCCATGAGAAGTGTGATTATGATTGGCATAAATATGAAAGCAATTTTATGTGTAGTAATAGAACTTCAACAATCGTACCAAAGGCAATTATAAGGTAAATTGAGATAGAGCTTGATTATTTTTTTTAACTTAACGCCCTAAATTAGTTAAACACTATGAATCAAATACGTGCAGCAATTACAGGAGTGGAAGGCTGGGTGCCCGAGAATATTTTGTCCAACAAGGACTTAGAGAAAATGGTAGATACCAATGATGAATGGATTAAATCGCGGACGGGTATAGAAGAGCGTCGGATTTTAAAGAAAAAGGGAGCTGCCACTTCTTACATGTGTGTAAAAGCGATGGAGGGCTTAATGGCTAAAACGGGTTTACGACCCGACGAAATCGATTTGTTGATCGTAGGAACTGTTACAGAGGATTATCATTTTCCAGACACTGCCAATTTGGTCTTACATGAAATTGGAGCGAAAAATGCTTTTGGATATGATATTCATGCGGCTTGTTCTGGTTTCTTGTTCTCCTTAGCTACAGGTGCACAATTTATAAGCTCAGGACTCTATAAAAAAGTCGTTGTTATTGGTGCTGATATGATGAGTTCTATAGTGGACTATACTGATCGAAAAACGTGTATTCTTTTTGGTGATGCAGCTGGAGCAGTGTTGCTAGAACCTGACACGGATGGCTACGGTATACAGGATATGGAATTAAAGGGAGATGGTTCAGGAGCTAAGTATTTACACATGAAGGCAGGGGGGTCCAAGAGGAGACCTAGTTTGGAAACTATTAAGAACAAAGAACATGTGGTGTACCAGGAAGGTCGTCCAGTTTTTAAAGCGGCAATCCATGGAATGAGTTCAGTGATTAAAGAAATATTGCAGCGCCAGGAAATGACAAATGACGATATCAAATGGTTAGTACCGCATCAAGCTAATTTGAGGATTCTTCAATCAGTGGCTAAAGCTTTGGACTTTCCCATTGAAAAGGTTATGATAAATATTCAAAAATATGGCAACACGACCTCTGCTACTATTCCCCTTTGTTTATGGGAGTGGGAAGACAAGCTGAAGCGAGGAGATAACGTTATTCTCACCTCCTTTGGTGGTGGGTTTACCTGGGGAGCTATATTGCTTCGATGGGGATATGATGGATAAAATCGCAATTTTTGAGAATTAGAAAGACTGTATAATCTACACGACAGGCTTTTAGGGCAAGTGCAAATGAGGAATTATAGAATTTAGGGGAGATTCTGTATCTTCGTCGAGGAATTTAAAATAGCATGAATGGCAAATACATCAGATATACGGAATGGTTTGTGCATGGAATACAATAACGATATCTATATGGTATCGGAATTTCAGCATGTGAAACCCGGCAAAGGAAATGCCTTTGTCCGAACCAAATTAAAGAGTTTAACCACGGGGAAAATTATTGAGAATACTTTTCCAGCAGGACACAAAATAGATGAAGTGAGAGTGGAGCGTCGCCCTCATCAGTTTCTTTACAGTGATGACCTGGGTTATCACTTTATGAATACTGAGACTTTTGAGCAAGTAGCGATTCAGGATGACCTAATTGATAATGCGCAATATCTAAAGGAGGGCGCAATGGCAGATATCCTTTTTCATGCAGAAAAGGAACTTCCATTGGCTGCTGAATTACCGCAGCATATGGTTTTCGAAATCACTTACACGGAGCCTGGGGTTAAGGGAGATACAGCTACAAACGCTTTAAAACCGGCAACAATAGAAACTGGGGCAGAAGTGAAAGTTCCTTTGTTTATAGGTAATGGGGAGAAAATTAAAATTGATACGCGTACCGGAGAGTATTTGGAGCGCGCAAAATAATTTACAAAAATAGAAGTCATGGCAGACTACAAAGAAATTACGAAACTGATCAAACTGATCTCAGATTCAAACCTTAGTGAATTTAAAATGAAGGATGGAGATTTAGAAGTCTCCATTCGGACGGACAAGCATGTTAGCTTGAAGCAGCAACAGTTAATGGCCCAACAGCCCGTTACCCAAGCGCCCCAAAGTGCACCAGCTGCTCCAGCTCCCCCTTCCCCTTCATCACCACCGAATAGTCCTTCAACAAATCCATCGCAAGCTGATGGTGGGACAAGTTCTTCTTCCGATTCAAAAGAGGAGAGTGACGAGCAAGAGGACTTGTTAGAAGTAAAATCACCAATAGTAGGGACTTTCTACAGATCATCCTCACCAGACAAACCTCCCTATGCTAAAGTAGGGGATGAAGTAGAAGTAGGCGATGTAGTTTGTATCGTTGAGGCGATGAAGTTATTCAATGAAATAGAGTCGGAAATAGCCGGTAAAGTTGTAAAAGTGTTGGTTGAAGATGCCACGCCGGTAGAATATGATCAAGCTCTGTTTTTGGTAGATCCTAAGGGATAGTAAAAATTCCATAAAAGTCATTGGACTATGTTTGAAAAGATATTAGTGGCGAACCGGGGCGAAATTGCCCTGCGTGTTATTCGCACTTGCAAGGAGATGGGTATTAAGACGGTTGCTGTTTATTCAAAGGCCGATAAGGAAAGTTTGCACGTACGATTTGCAGATGAAGCGGTATGCATTGGTCCGCCGGCCTCTGCAGACTCCTACCTGAACATACCCAGAATTATGGCGGCTGTTGAAATTACCAATGCAGATGCTATACATCCGGGATATGGATTTTTATCTGAGAACGCTGATTTTGCAGAGGTGTGCAGTGAGTATGGAATCAAGTTTATTGGTCCCAAACCCGAGCACATTCGCAAAATGGGTGATAAGATCACTGCAAAAGAGACCATGATTAAGGCAAATGTGCCCGTTGTTCCGGGATCGGAAGGGCTTCTGAAAGATGTGCCAAGTGGTAAAAAGTTGGCTGCAGATATTGGTTATCCCGTAATCCTTAAAGCCACCGCCGGAGGTGGTGGAAAAGGTATGCGCATTGTTTGGAAGGAAAGTGAGTTTGAGGAGCAATGGGACAGAGCAAGGAAAGAAGCAGCCTCATCCTTTGGAAATGATGGTATTTATATAGAAAAATTTATTGAGGAGCCGCGACACATTGAATTTCAGATTGTAGGAGATCAACACGGTCAGGTAATACACCTCTCAGAAAGAGATTGTTCTATTCAGCGTAGACATCAAAAATTAGTAGAGGAAGCCCCATCCCCTTTCATGACGACCTCATTGAGAACTAAAATGGGCAAAGCGGCGATCAATGCGGCAAAGTCCATTAATTATGAAGGCGTGGGGACGGTTGAATTCCTGGTGGATAAGCACAAAAACTTTTATTTCATGGAGATGAACACCCGGATTCAGGTGGAACATCCCGTAACAGAGGAAGTAATAGGTCACGACTTAATCAAAGAACAGATTAAAGTAGCGGCAGGAGGCAAGGTCGGGAAGAAAAATTACCTTCCGAAAATGCATGCCATCGAATGCCGAATTAACGCCGAGGACGTATTTCACAATTTTCGACCGTCTCCAGGATTGATTCAATCTTTTCACTCACCTAAAGGGCATGGAGTTCGCGTAGATACTCACGTATATGCAGGATATTCTGTTCCACCGTATTACGATTCGATGATTGCAAAATTGATTTGCAAGGCACAGACCAGGGAAGAATGTATACGAAAAATGCAGCGAGCCTTAGATGAGTTTGTGATTGAAGGGATTAAAACTACCGTACCTTTTCATCAGCGCCTAATGCTGAATGAAGATTTTAAAAGTGGTAATTTTCACACGGGCTTTTTGGATACCTTCAAAATGAAGGAGGAATAGTTTTCTTTTTTCTATTTTTTTAAAGGATCACCTATTGGGTGAGGGATAGAAAGGGCTGCGGCGAAAGCCGCAGGTCCGAGCGCAGCGAGGACGGAACCCCTGCATAGCCCGACCCCGAGTCCTCGAACTACTTAAGGTGTAGTTTCGAGACGAGGGGGCACCCCCAAATAAACCAAAAACAAATTTAGGATAGTGACTGCGATTCCGAAAGAAAGGGGTGAACTTTCTTATCTTTGAGGTATGAATTATTTGGGAGATATTTTAGGATTTGTAAAGCCTTATAAGAAGGAGTTTATCGCTTCTTTGGTCTTTAATATTTTAACAGTTTTCTTTTCTTTGGTATCTATTTCTGCCCTGGTTCCAGTATTGAATATCATTTTTGACGCCACGGATCCGCAAGCCGAGTTTGTACCCTATGAGGGATTCGGCAATTTGAAAGATTATGTGTTAGGGAATGTAAATTATTGGATTGTTTCCCAGCTAGAGGTGATGAGTAAAAAGGACTTGTTATTGCGGGTGATTCTATTTACCGGGCTGTTGTTTTTGCTAAAGAATCTGTTTAGATACCTGAGTCGGGCCATGTTGATATTAATTCAAAATGGAGTGGAGCGAGATTTGCGGAATGCTTTGCATGCTAAGATTTTAGATTTGGAGTTGGGCTTTTATTCACGCAATAGAAAAGGAGATTTACTGGCGAGGATCACCACGGATTTGCACGAAATTCAGTGGGCTATATTAGCCTCTATTCACAAGATGGTGCAGGACCCCCTGATGATTTTAGGCACTTTATTATTTTTGTTTTTGTTCTCTATGCATTTGACTATTTACGTTTTGATTTTACTTCCATTTGCTGCTTATTTGATTTCTGTCGTTGGAAAAAAGCTCAAAGCCCCTTCTCAGCGGGCAAAAAAGGAAATTGGTCGAATTGTATCGTTAATGGAGGAACATCTAGGAGCTCTTTTGATCATAAAGTCTTTTCAGGCTGAAGATCGACTGCACAAATCATTTCAGTCTTCTAATCAATACTACAAAAAGAATATGGATCACATGCTGTTGTTGAGGAATTTGTCTTCCCCGGTAAGTGAGATGTTGGGCTTCATGTTGATTGCTGCTATTATTTGGTATGGAGGTTATTTAATTTTGGACGAGAATAGTTTATCTCCTTCGGTTTTTATTGCCTATATCTTATTGTTTTACCAGATTATTCCCCCTTCGAAAAGCTTGAGTCAGACCTTGTATGATATTAATCGTGCTGAGGCTTCCAGCCAGCGGGTATTGGAGTTACTACATACTGAAAATGAGTTACCTATGATTGATGATCCTGTGGCGATCGACGGCATAGGGGAGGGCATTCGGTTTGATGGCGTGAGTTTCAAATACGGTGAGAATGCGGTCATACGGGATCTCAACTTGTTTATACCTGCCGGAAAAACTTACGCTTTTGTCGGAGAGTCAGGCAGTGGTAAGACCACCCTCTTATCTCTTTTGAACAGATTATATGACGTGACTTCAGGATCGATAACTATAGATGGCGTTGACTTGCGGTCATTGGATAAGCGCGCGTTGAGAAATTTGTTTGGTTATATTTCTCAGGATCCAGTATTATTTAACGATACTGTTCGTAATAATTTGTGGCTCGCCTCGCCAGATGCGACTGAGGAGGAGATGATTGATGCTTTGCGAGCTGCGAATGCATGGGAGTTTGTAGAAAAAATGCCTGAAAAACTAGACACTCGCGTAGGGGAGCGTGGGGGCAATTTGAGTGGTGGGCAACGACAGCGAGTCGCAATAGCCCGAGCGATTCTGAAAAATCCGGATGTGATGATTCTGGATGAGGCAACCTCAGCTTTAGATTCTGAGTCTGAGCGCTCTGTGCAGGAAGCTTTAGATCACTTGTTGGAGAATCGAACGGCGATTGTGGTAGCTCATCGTTTATCTACAGTGAACAATGCAGATAGGATTATTGTTTTAAAAGACGGACAGATTATTGAACAAGGAAGTCATGAAGAGTTACTAAGTATAAAAGGAGTTTATCAAAACTTAGTCCATTTGCAAAATGTATAAAATTATTGTATTTTTACATAAATAAAAATTTTGAACTCAAGGGTATAATCGATATAGGATGAACAAAACATTTACTTTAATTTTATTGATACTATCCTCAACGCTACTCCTCCAGGGGCAAATAACTATATCGAATAGTACGCTGCCTGACGCTGGGGATACCCTGCGTACCCACATTGATCCTGCACCTACCTTTTCATTTGACGCTTCTCCTCAAGAAGACGGTGAGTGGATATTTAATAATCTTACTTCTGCAACGGTTTTGGAGACCATATTTTCTGACCCCACATCGGGAACTAGTTCAGGTTTCCCATCGGCTACTTCTGTTACCGTCACACCTGAAGGGACCGAGTTTTACTATCTGACGGATGATGTAGGGCTTCACGAGTTGGGACTCTATGGTTCAGATCCCGTGGCAGGCATATTAGAAGTGGATGCTGCGTATTCAAGCCCTTTGACTGTGCGGCGAGCACCTTTGAGATACGGAGACGAAAATGATCAAGAAACTGGTCTCTATTATCCGATTCCACTTTCGTTGATTCCAGATACCTTATTGAACGAATTGCCGATTCAGCCCGATTCGCTGAGACTAAATGTTTCTTTGCAACGCAATGATCTTGTTGATGGATGGGGAACGGCTACTATTAATGAAGTTGTTTATGATGTGCTCAGAGAGCGCAGGGAAGAAATTCGACAAATCAAAGTGGAAGCTTTATTGCCTTTTTTGGGTTGGCAAGATGTTTCCGGAATTATTGAAGAGCTGGCACCAGGTTTTGGTGTTGGAGAACCCGATACGATTGTCTCTTATAATTTTTTCAGTGATACTGAGATTGAACCCATAGCGGTAGTAAATGTCGATGGAGAGGATAATCCTATTTCCATCGAATATAAAGCGAATATTATAACGAGCGCCGAGCCTACTCTTAGTTCAAGAAAGTTGGAAGTGACAGCTTCTCCGAATCCCAGTATAGGAATTCTAGAGTTTGCCTTTAAAGGAGCTCCTGCAGATCGATACCGTATTCAGGTGAGAAATATAGTGGGACAGTCTTTGTGGGAAGATTCACTCTACATTGATGGGAAAGCTCGATTGACAGCTGATTTAACTCATCTGAACAGGGGAACTTATTTTTATACTATTTTCGATTCCAACGGCAATCCGCTATTAACACAACGACTCGTCTTTATTCGTGCATAATTTCATTTCTCATTCGGAGAATTTAGAAATACCTACGCGTATTCAAGAGCTTGTGAATTTTGAAGGTGGTTCTTCGGTTTGGGTAAAGCGTGATGACGAGATACATCCTTTGATTTCAGGTAATAAGTGGCGTAAGCTAAAAGGATACTTATCAGAATCACAGCCTGAAGCAATTCTAACAGTCGGTGGCCCCTTTTCCAATCATTTGCACGCTACAGCGGCACTCTGTCATTCTATATCAATTCCATGCACACTGATCGTTAGAGGACTAGACGCTGATTTGTCTAATCCAACCTTACGGGACGTAGTGGCATGGGGAGCAAAAGTGTTGCGCGTGAGCAGAAAGCAATACAGAGATATCCGGGAGAGAAAAATTGATCCCAAAGAGCTGGCAAGTACTCCAGAGGCATTATTTATCTCGGAAGGGGGCATGGGAAAAAAGGGTATGGAAGGACAAAGAGAATTGTCTTTGGAAATTCGCTCACAACTTGGTGAATGGCCTGATGTTATTGTGGTTCCAGTTGGTACGGGTACCACAGCTCTTGGCCTACGCAAGTATATTCCTGATTCTTGTCGGATCATTGGAGTACGCTGTGTTTTGGATGATGGATTATTACAGCGATGGGAAAACCATCTCGATGCAGAATCTTCTACATTTCCTGAGCTTCTCACCTCTTATGAGTGGAAGGGGTTTGGGCGCTATGATCTCAATTTGTTGGAGTGGATTGAATACTGTAATGAAAAATGGAATCTCCCTTTGGATATTGTATATAATGGTAAAGCATTTTATGCACTGGCTCAATTGATCCGCCAGGGGGACCTGGGACTAAATCAGAAAATAGTATACGTCCATACTGGCGGTTTACAGGGCAACAGGAGTTTGACCTATTATCAAGAGAAAAAGAATAGGAAATAAGAGCGAGGGAGTACTTTCTATTCTTTTTGTAAACACCAATTCCGAATCACCTGCGGGTAGTACTTTATTTCTAATTGCCGGACCTTCTTTTCAATATCTTTTGGAGAGTCCTCCGCGACTATGGGGCTCGTTGCTTGAAAAATAATTTCACCTGAATCATAGTGAGAAGAGACAATATGGATACTAATTCCGGATTCTATCTCCCCGTTTTCCTTAACCGACCGGTGGACAGCGGATCCATACATCCCCTTACCTCCATATTTGGGCAATAAAGCTGGATGGATATTAAGTATTTTTTTCGGGTAGGCATCAATAATATGTTCAGGAATAAGCTTTAGATATCCTGCGAGAACGATGTGAGTGGCTTCGTATTTATTTTGTAACAAGGGAAGAATAATAGTTGAAGTATTGATGTCACCAACCGTTAAAATCTCACAAGGTATTTGAAGTTTTTTAGCCCTTTCAATAACTCCGGCGTCGGAGTTATTGGTAATCACGACCGGAACAGAGAAATTTGGGTAGTCTTGAAAATATCGAATAATATTTTCAGCATTCGTTCCGGAACCGCTGGCAAAGATAGCAACTTTATAGCTTTTCATGAGCTCAATTCGCTGTAGTCATTGGAGTTGCTCGCATCAATATCTGTGAGTAAGTCATGGGCTTTGAGGCGCTCTTCCCTACCCGCACCTTTAAATATTTCTATCATTTCTTTACGTTTGGCATTACAAAACATTTGTATGACCAGGCTATTGAAATACTGACTATTGGCCTCCGATATTTTTTCTAGAGCTGTTAATATGTTTTGGCGCCCTTGCTCTGGGTCCTGCGACATCAGGTCTAAGCCTTTTCTATGGTAAATATACATGGCATTTCGAAATTCAACCATTCGGCTATTTTGAAGATTTTCAAGCAATGAGTGTCGAGTCCTGCCTTGATTTGATTTTGCAGAGGCTAGCCAACCACCCATGCCTTGTGCGGTCGCATTGGGAATGGCATTCGCTACCTCTAGTGCTATGGTGAGGTATTTACTCCCGCCCTGAGAAGAGAAAGTCTCATAGTCATAAGCTAAGAAAATGTAGGCATAGTAGGAGAGTAGAGAGGAGAGTTGATTAATATAATTATTAGTGCTTTTTTGCATTGGTTGGAAAGGATCGAACTTGAAGTTGACATTCTTATCCACAAAGGAAATAACAGGAGTCAAGTAATCCGAGCCATATACAGGGCGATTGGTTTGGAATTGAATGTCCGCTTTAAATTGGTTGCGATCGTTATCAGATTTAATGTTGATTTGCATCGTCACTTCTATACGCTCTTCCGGGCTGTAGTCTACATCGGTCCATCGCGTGCTGCTGTACAAGTTTTCAATATTACTTTTGAGTTGGTCGAAAACTTTAGGGTCAACAGTAGTCAGTTGGGGTGTGGATACGTTCACTTCTACATTGAGCTCTTGCCCTCGGGCAAAGGTTGAAACAAAGAAAGTAAATACTAAAACTAACACATATTGAGTAGACATATCTAACTATTTATTCAAGATTGAAACGATTTTATTGAGGATATCGTGTGCTACGGCCTCTTTCGATTTTCGCTCGTATTTTTGGTACCCTTCGTTCCCAAACAATATTTCAATCTGATTCTCATCTGATCCCAAAGGAGATATTCCTTCTGCAGTTGAATTGAGTACGATGAAATCAAAGTTTTTCCTCTTGAGTTTTCCTCTTGCGTTATTTACTGGATCTGAGGTTTCCAGAGCAAAGCCTACAATCCACTGATTGTCTTGCTTCTGTAGGCCGAGATCTTCAGCGATATCTCGAGTTGGTTCTAGTTCTATGTTTTGGAAATTGGAAGAACTCTTGATTTTTTCTTTAGAAAAGTTGGCAGGTCTAAAGTCACTAACAGCGGCTGCTAAAATGGCGCCTGTCATATCTGGAAACAGTTTTTTGCACTGTTCATACATTTCAAGAGCTGTGTTTACCGAGTAGATGTGAAGATTGGGATGATCTGGCATATCGACCTGAAGCGGACCCTTGACCAGGTGAACCACTGCTCCGTGAGCCAAAGCTTCCCGAGTGATCGCTATTCCCATTTTCCCACTTGATCGATTCCCAATATATCGTACTGGATCCAAAGGCTCGTGGGTAGGTCCTGCGGTAATGAGAATGGATTGTCCAGATAGGGATCCTTTTTCAGTAGAGAATGATTCGGAGATTTTCGACAGGATATTTTTCGGCTCTGCCATACGGCCCTTCCCACTTAATCCACTCGCTAAAAATCCATCTTCTACATCGATGAGCTGGTGTCCATAGGATTGTAATAGCCGGACGTTTTTTTGCGTCGCCGGGTGGCGCCACATATCTAAATCCATAGCAGGAGCAAACCAGACGGGACATTTGGCAGACAAATATGTAGCTAAAAGCATGTTATCTGCCAATCCCTGAGCCATTTTAGCCAGGGTATGCGCTGTGGCTGGAGCGATGATAAAAGCATCAGCCCAAAGCCCTAAATCGACATGATTATTCCAATTTTTTCCATCCGTAATATTACTGATAACAGGATGGTTAGAAAGAGTGCTAAATGTGATTTCTCCAACAAATTGTTTAGCAGTTTCCGTGAGAATCACTCTAACTTCAGCACCCTCTTCAATGAGTAAGCGGGTGAGCAAAACTGACTTATAGGCAGCAATACTCCCCGTAACGCCAAGAACTATTTTGCGCCCCTTCAATACCATAGGAATGAATTAATCCTCTTTCTTTGCTCTTTCTTCAGGGAGGAAATAGCTTAATTCACTATTGAGAAACTCAGCAGTAGCAATTAAGGCAGGGTTGGGTAACCTTTCGTAAAATTTTGAAATCTCTACTTGTTCCTTGTTCTCTTCAATTTCTTCAATTGAATCGGTTACAGCAGCAAATTCTTCTAATTTATTAAGTAACTCCTCTCGCAATTCTAAATTCAACTGATTGGCTCTTTTCCCAATGATGGTAAGAGTTTCGTATACATTTCCCGTAACGCTAATAAAATCTTCCATTCTTCGCGCTTCAGCATTGGGATTGATTTCCTGTGCTCTGCTTTTTATATCATCCATCGATTAAAGTTTTAATTTCCTGTTTAGAATCAGACATGTACTTTTTCACCTCTTCAGCAAATTCGCTGTTGGGATATCTTTTTAAAAATTGCTCAGTGAGCTCTAAAGTTGCAATATACCGCTCCTTCCTTTTGGAGTAAATACTGTTTTTAGCCAATCGGTATTCGGCTCTGGCCATTTTGTAACGGATCAATTCTGCCGCGCTCGTTTCTGAATAGTCTTGCAATACGATTTCATATGACTTTACTGCGGCCTGATAGCGGCTCATATCATAGTACAAGTCTGCTCTGGCAATTGCTTTTTTCTCTAACTTTTTTCTTAATTCATCAATGAGTTCATTGCACTCTTGGATTTTGTCGCTATTGGGATAGGTATTCACAAATTGCTGTAACTCTTCTATCGCTTGTAGGGTGTAGGATTGCTCCAGTCGATAATTGGGCGATAGCAAGTAGTTAGAATACGCAGACATGAACATTGCTTCTTCTCTGTATGGACTCGTACCAAATGTAGAGGAGAAATTTTTGAAGTAATAAGAGGATAGGATGTATTGACCTAAGTGGTAATAAGTGTATGCGTATTTAAAGTATAACTCTTCAGCTTCTTTTTTCCCTTTATAGGCACTGACTATTTGTTCGAAAAGAGTTTGTGCCTTCAAGTATTCTCCCTCATCGTAATAATTCATACCCGCCTGGTACATAATCTGACTATTGCCGCTGGTTCTCACTCTCTCAAAATCAGACTTGCAAGCGCTCAGCGCCAGAAAGCAGATTGAAATAGTAAAAAAGATGATGGTTTTTATAGTAGATCGCATAATCGTGCACAAAAGTACTGAAAAGATAAGACTTAATCAAAAGGATATTAATCCATGCGCAAGTCCTCTACATTTAGACCTGGATGACGCTCTGGGTCAAAACTAAACTCGCCCTTTGAAAAATTCGGATTTGTCGTTATTGAGCTCAAAACTAAGGTGTATCTCATTCCATCTCTTTCAAATACTTTAAAATACTGTGGATGTCCCGATGAACTATAAATGGCTATACGAACTTTAATAATTTCAGAAGCAGTATCTGTAGGCTTAAACTCTACAAACCGCAATAAGCCCTCATCAGTCATTTCTTCTCCTGTGATATCGTAATCAAATTCTCCGTCCTTATACATAGAGAGAAATTGGTCCGGATTCATGGGTAAGGCATCGGCTTGTCCTACTTGATAGATTTGCACCTCATTTAAGTCTGGGTCATACACCCACTGTGAAGTTCCGTCTGATTTAAACCAACGATCTCCCAGTGTCGCACTATATTGCTCTCCGAATTTTTTTAAATGACCTTTCATCTCAATATCGCTCTGTTCGGGAACCTCTATAGTAAGAGTAAAGTCAAAAGCGGCTTTCTCTTGTTCTGTAAATTCAGTTTCCATTCGATCTAATAGCTGGGTTGCCTCATTTTGAGCTTGAATCTGATAAACCAATGGTGTTATAACGAGAAGAAGAACAGTGAACATTAATTTATGTAACATAATATTTCTTTTGAATCAAACTTGAGCTCAAATCCTTTTATTGTCTTATAGCATAACAGCTCAATGAAATAATTGTTAATGGAAATAAATGAAATGGACTATTTTATCTTGCAGAAGTCAAGTCCACTTAGTAGGGAGTGCTATTCTTTTGATCTTCGAGACTTTCCAGAATATGTTCGAGTTCATCGGTGGACTGTATTAAGACCTCTCTTGCTTTAGATCCGGCGTTGGCTCCTGTAATCCCAAAATGCTCTAATTGATCCATAATGCGGCCGGCTCGATTATATCCCAGTTTTAATTTTCTCTGAATCATGGATGTGGAACCATGTTGATTATGGACGACTAGACGTGCAGCATCATTAAACATTTCATCTAGCTCATCCACACTAATAGCGCCGGGCTGATCCGTAGCTTCACTATCGTATTCAGGCAATTGATAAGGCTCTGAATACCCTTGCTGTGACTGAATGTGTTTGAGAACTTTTTCAACTTCGGGAGTGTCTACAAAAGCACATTGCAATCTAACCAAATTACTATCTGAAGAGAAAAGCATATCTCCTCTACCAATCAGTTGGTCTGCTCCACCAGCATCTAAAATGGTTCTGGAGTCCACTTTAGAGGTTACTTTAAAGGCGAGTCGCGCCGGGAAATTCGCTTTGATGATTCCGGTGATAATATTTACAGATGGCCTTTGGGTGGCAATAATAAGGTGAATGCCTACAGCCCGTGCAAGTTGAGCTAAGCGGCCGATCGGAAGCTCAATTTCTTTCCCCGCCGTCATGATCAAATCCGCAAACTCATCAATGACTAATACAATGTATGGAAGGAATTTATGCCCCTTTTGAGGATTGAGCTTTCGCGCCACAAATTTATTATTATACTCCTTGAGGTTCCGGGCATGCGCCTTTTTAAGCAAGTCGTATCTTTGATCCATTTCAATGCAAAGGGAGGCAAGGGTGTTGACAACTTGTGTCGTATCCGTTATGATTGCCTCATCCGTATTCGGGAGACTGGCCAAAAAGTGTCTGTCGAGCAAGCTGTAAGGGAACAACTCAACTTTCTTGGGATCCACCAATACCAACTTCAATTGGGAGGGGTGTTTCTTGTAGAGCAATGACATTAGAATTGTATTAATCCCAACAGATTTACCTTGACCTGTAGCTCCTGCAATCAGTAAGTGAGGCATTTTTGCTAAGTCTGCTATAAAAACCTTATTCGAAATGTCTTTACCTATAGCTATTGGCAACTCCATCTTCGCACTTTGAAACTTGGGAGACTCCAATACTTCTTTTAGTGATACTATTTGCTTTTTCTTATTCGGAACCTCAATACCAATAGTTCCCCGCCCAGGTATAGGAGCGATAATTCGAATGCCTAAAGCCGAAAGACTCAAGGCTATATCATCTTCAAGATTCTTTATCTTTGAAATTCGAACACCCGGCGCCGGTACGATTTCATAAAGTGTTACGGTCGGTCCTATGGTCGCTCGTATTTTTGTTATCTCTATTTTATAGTTGTAGAGTGTTTTAATGATTTGCTCTTTCTTCTGCTCCAATTCAGCCTTGTCAATTGAGATGTTACTGTCGTCGTGTTGCTCCAGAATCTCGAGAGGAGGATTCTTATAATGAGACAACTCAGCCGTAGGATCGTAGAGGTCCGTTGCTGTATCTCGATCCTCTTCTTGCGAACTGATATTGGCTGTGCTTAGCCCTTCAGTACTAATTTCCACCTCCAGTGGGTCATCATCATTGTCCCGCTCACTATTAGAATCGAAATCAGGTACGGCTTCAAAAGGCTCTTTTTTAGATGGAGGGTCTGTTTCAGTAGAATCTTCTTCTTCCTCCTTCGTGCGATTCTGAATTTCTTTTTCTACTGCCATATGACGATCCTCATCGCTATCAGAAGAGGAATCGACAGCCTGTTCATTAGATTCTTTTACTTGTTGCTCGGCTGAGTTTGATGCATCCTTATTTTCTAGTTTTGGTTCACTAACCCTCGAAGTATTTAACCATTCAGACCACTTGGAGAATGAAATGGGTTGTAATTCTGGATTAAATAACCAGATGAAATATGCAATCACGATGCTCAAGAGTAAAAAGAATAAGCCAATATCACCTAAAAAGTTAGAAAACCAGCTACTCATTGCTTCTCCAAAAGCTCCGCCCCAGGGGAAAGATTTTGTATTGAAAAAAAAGTCTAGAGAAACACTAAAAAAAACGACAATCAACAGGGTATAAAAGGAAAATCGAAATAGCGAAATCCACTGTACTCCTCGCCATACCTCTAAGGAAAGTTTAATTCCAATGAGTACCAGCCCCAGCGAGGCTATTCCAAATCCCCAGTAGATCAATTGGTGAGATATTATCGCCCCCAATCGACCGGTGATATTACTCATTTCAAAATCATCTGAAAACAAATGGCCCCAATCGAATTGGTACACTTGTGCTTGATCTAGTTGCCAGGTATTAATATAGGAAATACAGGCCAGGATAAGGTATAAGGTAAAAACGGCGATGAATATGCTGAATATTTTTCGCCATCGCTCCCCGGGTGTCCAGTCTTTGAAACCGGAAAACCTTTTTTTCTTACTACTTTTTTTTCTTCGAGCCATGTTCAATCTCTTTTTTGCCTGAGTAGGGCGCAACAAATCTAATTGTTTCACCTAAACCGTGCAAACTGGCATCTAAGGTACAAAATTATATATAGTCATATCTTATAATATAATAACGATATGACAAAAGTTGGGCTATTTTGATAAAATTGTCCAGGTTTTCAGTATTTACCGTGACATTAGCGGAGTTATGATTCCTTAGCTATTTTCTGTTTTTATCTTTTTGGGCGTGCCCCTTCGTTCGCCCATAAATGGGCGGACTCAGGGTCGGTCCCCTCCGGGGTTCGCTCTTCGCTCCGTCCGCTGCAGAGCCAGCTCTACAGCGGACTGCTGGACCACTTTGAGGTCCAGCACCCTTTGGGCACCTCACGCTTGCGGTCCCCGACCGCTTTTCGGAAAATGCATTTATACTTAGCGTTGAAGGAATTGAATCGATTGCTTAGAGGTGTACTGATAATTTGACTTCAAAAAGTCAGGATGAAATATCTTATACTAGAACAAAGAAAATCATTTGCAGTTGCTCATTCAAATTGGAGGTACTGTTGAAGCTGCATGCCTAAGTATTTAAGGATATTAAAGAGGGCTAGTGGACTGGGAATGGAAAAATACACAGGTAAATTCGGAGTGAAATATAATATATACATATCGAGTAAATTGTTGTATTTTGCTACTAGTTCCCTAAAAGCCAAAGTTGAAAGTTGGATGAATGTTGTATATTTGCAGTTGAAATAAAAGATAGAATAGCTATGAAAATTTCGGACGTTGAAAGAAGATCAGGATTGAATAGGACTTCCTTTGCAGAAGATTACCTAGACCTTCGCAAACCCGTTGTTTTTACAGATCTTATCGATCATTGGCCAGCTAAAGAAAAATGGACGATTGATTATTTCAAAGAGGAGTATGGGCACCTTAAAGTCCCCGTTTACTCACCCAAAGTTTCCGAGGCAGGGAAAAACTATATGGGACCCGAAAGTAAGATTCCCTTTGAGGACTATCTCAATAAAATTACCGAGGGTCCTACAGATTTAAGAATGTTCTTATTCAATATTTTCCGTCACGCTCCCGAATTGTGCAAAGATATCAAACCACTGGATATCATGGATGGATTTATCAGTGGTTACCCCTTCATGTTTTTTGGTGGGGAGGGATCCTATGTCGCACTGCACTATGACATTGATTTGTCTCATGTTTTTCTCAATCAAATTCATGGAAGAAAAAGGGTAGTTCTTTTTCCTCCGGAGCAAAGTCGATTTCTATATCATCATCCTTTCACAGTAGCTTCCTATGTAGATGTAGATAATCCTAATTATGATAAATATCCTGCCCTTAGAGAAGTGACGGGATACGAAACGATAATCTACCCTGGCGAAACACTTTTCATGCCGAGTGGATTTTGGCACTATATCGAGTATCTGGACGGTGGATATTCTATTTCCCTACGCGCCAATGACTCGTATGTTAGAAGAGTTAAAGGGCTATTCAATATTGCTCGACACTATGTTGTTGATCGGGGAATGAATAGAATTATGGGTGAATCCTGGAAAAAGATAAAAGCAGATATGGCTAAGAAAAGAGCGGAAAGTGCCGTTTCAGCTTAATTGGAATTCTCCGAAATGAACTGGTGATATTCTTGCACGGTTTGTTTGTGAGAAAGTGAGTCTTCTATGCGTTGCCTGCCATTCAATCCTAACTTTTCTCGCAAGTTTTCGTTTTGGTAAAGTCTTTTGGTCGCTTGGTAAATCGCATGCCCATCTTTTCTGGGAACTCTAAGCCCACTTTCACCGTCGACCAACAACTCTCTATTCCCAGGGATATCTGTTATAATTACGGGCGTTCCAACACACATTGATTCTACGACTGCTTTTGTCAAGGACTCGTGCTCAATGGAGGATAATACGAAGGCGTCTGAGCCGGCTACCCACTCTATCGCGTCTTTTTGAAAACCCATAAAATGAATTCTCTCTGAAAATGGGCTCGCTCTGGCAATCTTGAGATACTTTTCTCTGTCTAATCCCCTTCCAAATAAAAATAGATGGATGGGTACTTCCTTTTCCCAGTGCATACAGGACTCCAATAAGTACCGCACACCCTTCACCCGTCTGTCATTTCCTACATAGGAGAGGGCAAATGCGCCATCGGGAAGCGAAAAATTAGACCGTTCCTTGGGCTGAATATCGTCGTACCAGTCGACTTGATGACCTTTTTTAATCACTATAGTTTTATGGCGGCGCCAAAGAAGTGCAGTATCGAGATGATCTTTTACGGCTTGGGAATTACATATAATAAAGTCCACTCGGGGGTGTAAGTGCTTCATGTATGAACTGGGGTCATACCAATATATATTGCCTGGACAGCCCCGGTACAAAACTACCTTTCCTGACCAACCCCTGCTGGCGGAAAGGCCATTGGCAATAGATTTGCTGTTGAATAGAAAAAGGAAATCTATCTGTTGATCTCTTAAGGTACTTTGAATGAGGGCTCTTGCTCTGGCATCTTTTTTACTTTGCGGATGATAGGGTATTACCTTGATTCCTACATCCTCAAATCGGGGGATATATACTGCATCATCATAGGTCATGATCGTAATGTCATGGCCAAGTTTTCGAAGCCCAATAAAAATTTCGGCCTCAGGTCTGTGAGATAAGATGGAGCGGTAGTTGCTGACCACCAATATTCGAGCCATGGGATTATGAGAAACTTATAGGTCAATAAAATGTAGAGTAGAGATCTAAATCTCTTCGCCGGGGTATTCCTTTTTAAAACTATAGTGCAAGACATCAAAGGTGGTGACAATTCCTTCAATTTTTCCATCAGAGTTAACCACGGGTAAAGCGTGAAACCAATTTCTAAGGAAAATTTGAGCAGCGCTTCCTATTTTATCAGTAGGCTCTAAAGTAGCAAGCTTTCTCGTCATCACATCTGAGATTTTTATGTTTTTATAGTTACTAGATGGTTCATCTAACCAAAGTAAATCTGAAGTGGTAATAAGTCCTTTCAACAGATCTTTTTCCACAACGAGTAAGTGGTGAAACCTTTTCTCAGCAAATAAAGCTCTTGCCTTATCAAGAGTGTCCTCAGGAGAGACGGTGATTAGATCGCGCGTCATTATTTTGGATACAGGCTCGTTCATCATAACATTTCAATTTTTGATTCAATATAATGAAAATAATATAACGATTTTACAATGAGCCTCTAAAAACTTAAAACAAGCCCTCTAATAAATGGTCTTCGACCAGGTTTGGTAAGGTCACCTGGAGTAATGGAGTGCGATCCATTTCTTTTTCAATGGCTAGCAGTGCCTCCTTATTTCTGGCCCAGGCTCGTCGAGCTACTCCGTTATTCACATCCCAATGGAGCATTTTCGTTGCTTTTTTCTCTGCGATACTACTACCATCTAAAACTAAGCCGAAACCACCATTGATGACCTCGCCCCAGCCGACGCCTCCACCGTTGTGAATAGATACCCAAGTCGCCCCCCGAAATGCATCTCCAATCACATTTTGAATAGCCATATCTGCGGTGAATTTTGAGCCATCATAGATATTCGCAGTTTCCCGGAAGGGACTGTCTGTTCCAGAAACATCGTGATGATCCCGGCCCAAAACAACCGGGCCCTTTAATTCTCCTTTAGAAATCGCTTGATTAAACGCCTTGGCTAAAGCAATTCTGCCCTGTGCATCTGCATATAAAATCCTTGATTGAGAGCCTACCTGAGGGATTTGCTCTCCGGCCTTACTAATCCATTCTATGTTGTCCCGAAGTTGTCCCTTAATTTCTTCCGGAGCTTTTTCTAAAAGTCTTTTTAATACTTCCTCTGCCAGGCGATCTGTTGTAGCTAAATCCTCGGTTTTTCCGGAAGCACATACCCAACGAAAAGGACCGAAGCCCCAGTCAAAACACATGGGCCCCATGATGTCTTCTACATAAGACTTGTATTTGTATGTGCCTTTGCTTTTATCCGCCCAAATATCAGCATCAGACTCTCCCGCTTCTTTCAAAAACGCATTGCCGTAATCCCAAAAATACATCCCCTCTTTCACCAAGCCATTAATGGCTTGCACCTGTCTTCGCAAACTTGACCTCACCTCATTCATAAACTGCTCTGTATCTGATTGAAGTAGCTTTTGAGCTTCATCAAAAGTATATCCAGCAGGACAATATCCCAAATCTTGGATATTATGCAGTGATGTTTGGTCTGAACCTAGTTCTACACGGACTTCCTTTTCATTCAAATACTCCCACAAATCAACAATGTTACCGTAATAAACAAGTGATATTGCCTCTTTCGATGTTTTTGCACCCTGAATGCGCTGTAGTAATTGATCTAAATCTTGAAAAACATTCTCTTTTTTAATGTAACCGTCGCTGACTCTTTGTTCAATCATGGCGGGGTCCACTTCAGCAATGACGCCGACACATCCGGTGATTTCTGCAGCCAGTGATTGTGCTCCGCTCATACCTCCTAAACCCGAGGTTACATATAAAACTCCTTTTAGATTTTCACTACCCAATTGTTTTTTCCTTCCCGCATTAAGTAAGGTGATGGTCGTGCCGTGTACAATACCCTGAGGACCAATGTACATAAATGAGCCCGCTGTCATTTGCCCATATTGAGTGACGCCCAGAGCATTGTACTTGTTCCAATCTGAAACTTTTGAATAATTGGGTATCATCATGCCATTGGTAACGACCACTCTGGGAGCCGAAGGAGAGGAGGGGAACAGCCCCATTGGGTGGCCAGAGTACAATGCTAGCGTTTGCTCATCGGTCATTTTAGATAATAACTCCATGGTTATTAAGTATTGAGCCCAGTTTTGAAAAACAGCACCATTCCCTCCGTAGGTAATGAGTTCATGTGGATATTTTGCGACATGAGGATCCAGGTTGTTTTGTATCATGAGCATTATCGCCGCTGCATTTTTGCTTTTGTGAGGATACTCATTGATTCCTCTAGCATACATTTTATACTTTGGGCGAAAACGATACATGTAAATCCGTCCATAGTTCTCCAATTCTTTGGCGAATTCAGGAGCAAGGACAGAATGCCACTCATTTTTAAAATATCTCAAGGCATTTCGGACGGCGAGTTGTTTTTCTTCAGCTGATAAGTCATCTTGAATCCTTCTCACTGGCGCATGTGCAACCTTTGAATCTCTTTCCTTAGGCTCTGCGGGAAGCGATTCAGGAATCCCTGCTTGAATTTCCCCCTTCAAATTATTACTCATTCAATTTATTTTTGATAAAATTAAGGAATATAATCGAGCATGTAGGAGCTTCACCAGAATGTCCGATCTGATTTTAAAAATTGATGACAAAAAAAAGGTTAGTGGAATTCCACTAACCTTTTATAACTATACGATGAGATAACCTACAGTGTGATTACTCTTTAACTTCTTTTGCCTTCATCGCTTTTCCTTTCTTGCCAGAGCAGGCCTTTTCCTTGCCAGACTTGCCACTGCAACACCCTTTTTTCGCTTCTTTAGCTTCAGATTTTTTGCTGCAACATGCCTTTTTAGACCCGTCTTCATTCGTCATTGCAGCACCTTTATTTTTGCTACAGCATGACTTTGCTTCAGTAGTTGAACCGGATTCACCTCCGTCTTTTAGTTCAGCTGCCCGATTCGTTATGACTTTTGTTTTCGTCTCTGCGGTGGCATACTTCGCATCATCTTGCGAAGCTTGTTCTACTTTTTTGGACTCCTTTTCTATTACCTTTGTTTGCCCAAAGGATACTGAAGCAGCGAAACCAATGAGCGCAATTAGAAGAATTAATTTTTTCATGTTTTTGTTGTTTGTTACTCCAAAAGTAAATAAAATTCATTTATTTACTGCTTTTGGAGCCGTTATTAACATATCTTTAGGATATAAAAGTAGTAGAGAATGGACTTTAAGTAGTCTTAAGCAATAAGGTTTATTTATGAATGATAAGATTTTAATCATCCGTCTAAGTTCTATGGGGGATATTGTTCTAACTTCACCGGTAGTTCGCGTTTTGAAGGAACAAATAGGAGCGGAGGTACATTTTTTGACCAAAGCGGCTTTCGCTTCTTTACTTGACTCTAACCCCCATCTTGATCGACTTTGGTTACTCCAACCGGGTGAGAGCATTCGCTCTGTCTCTAATCGTTTGCAAGAGGAAGAATTTGATTATATCGTAGATCTTCACCATAATATTAGGTCAATTGGCATATCTAAACTGCTTAAAGTCAAAACGTTTCGTTTCAATAAGCTGAATTTTGAGAAATGGCTGTTTGTAAATTTTAAATTGAATCGACTACCGGATGTTCATATTGTAGATCGATACTTAGACACTGTAGAACCTCTGGGCGTGGTGAACGATAAGGCCGGTTTAGAATTTTTTATTGGAAGTGAAAATCAATATACCATTGAGAATCCGGAGTTTCAAAATTATGTTGTTTTTGCAGTAGGGGCGGCACACAAAACAAAACAGGTGCCCGTAAGTCAGGCCGCACCTTTGCTCAATTATATTTCTTCGCCTATCGTGTTAATTGGTGGTCCGGACGACAGAGATCGTGCGGAGAGAATTCAAGATGCCACTTGTGGACCTGTGTTGAATTTGGTTGGAAAGCTGAATATTCAGCAATCTGCATCCGTCATAAAACAAGCTCGTCTCGTAATGGCGCCTGATACTGGTATGATGCACATTGCAGCGGCATTAAAGAAGCCTATTGTTCTCTTTTGGGGAAGTACTAGTGAAGAGTTTGGTATGTATCCTTATTTTGGAAAGCATTCTATTCCGGTGAAAAATGTCAAGGTGGATGGTCTTAAATGCCGCCCTTGTACTAAGTTTGGAAAAGCTAAGTGCCCTAGAGGCCATTTTAAGTGTATGCTGCAATGGAATCCAATGCGCGTCGCGGAAGAGGTGGAGGATTTCTATCAAAATCTAATGAAAAGTCCCGTTTAAATTGAACAGAAAGAAGTTAAATCTTTTGTATCATTGTAAAAATGCAATTCTATGAGTACAATCAACATTCCGGGAAATAACCAAGGTCCGAACCCCAAAAAGATCATCAATTTTGTGGTTATTGGTATTATTGCCCTTTTATTATTTTTGGTGCTAACAAATACCACCTTCCTTACCATTGAATCTGGGCATCGAGGAGTTTTATTTAAGAGGTTCAGCGGTGGTCTTGAAATGGGGCACATTTACAAACAAGGGTTTCACGTCGTTGCACCCTGGAACACCATGTTCATTTATGATGTTCGAGTGAATGAGAACTACGAAAAGATGTCTGTCCTTTCAAGAAATGGGTTAACTATTGAGATTGATCTTTCTTATCGCTACCGGCCTTTTGCAGATAGTTTGCCAGATTTACATAACGAAGTCGGACGTTCCTATCACGAAACAATTGTATTACCGGAAATTCGGTCAGCTACTCGAGAGGTGATTGGTCAATATTTGCCAGAAGAACTATATTCTACAAAAAGAGAGACCATACAGCAAGAGATATACGACAAAGCCGGAACATCGATTGAGCGCAGATACATCCAGGTAGATGCCATTCTTATACGTGAGGTTAACTTGCCGGAGACCTTACAAGATGCGATCGAAAGGAAACTAGGTGAAGAGCAAGCAGCTTTAGAGTACGAATTTAGACTGGAAAGAGAGAGAAAAGAAGCGGAGCGAAAGATTATCGCAGCCAATGCCAATGCAGAAGCTAACCGAATTCTGAATGCTAGTTTAAGCTCTAATATCCTTAAAGACAAAGGAATAGATGCTACATTGAAATTAGCTAACTCTAATAACGCGAAAGTTGTGGTTATCGGAGGGGGTGAAGGTGGAATGCCTTTAATTCTCGGTAATAACTAGACTTTGCTGAACTGATATTTAAACCTCCTTTTCACTTGTTGAAGAGGAGGTTTTTTTATCTACTAGTGTCCTGTGTGGATATGGGATCTCAATTCCCTCCTTGTTAAACCTGGCCAATAATGTCTTGTAAAGGTCGGATTTAAGTAGAACGCCTTTGGTAATATCTTCTGTCCAAATCATGGCTCGAATATGCACACCGGAATCCAACCATGAGAGGATGCGCAGCCTCACTTGAGGAATTCCCTCCTCAATATCCTCTGGCTTTCTATTATCTATACATAATGGGTGAGCGAGCGCTTCTTCTTCAATAATCGAAAAGGCAAGATCCACATTTGACTCAAAGGCAACGCTCAATTCCAGGAAGTTGCAAATTTTCACATCATTGATTGTACTATTAATGATCGTCTCGTTACTGATCATGGAGTTCGGAATGATAATTCTCCGATTCTCAAAGTTTCGAATGACGGTGTGGCGAAGAGTAATATCCTCAATGACCCCCCAATTTGTGCCTATCGTTACAATATCGTTCACTCGAAACGGCCGGAAGGCAACGATAAATAAGCCCCCAACGATATTGGAAAGTGCAGATTGAGAAGCAAAACCAATGGCGACAGTTAAAATACCTGCACCGACGAATATTTTTTCTCCATACACCCTGAGTTGGGGTACCCCAAAGATGAATACCACGAAGGCAATCAGAAAAAACGAAAATGAAATGGCATTGGTCAGAAAGCTATAGGTGGTCGGGTCAAAGCGTTGCTTTTCTCCCCGATTCATTCGCCTGAATATTATGCTCAAAATCCAACGTACCAACTTTATTATGATCGCTGTTATCAGGGCAGTAATGAGAAAATAGAGGAGAATTCTCCATATTTGAGGATCCATATATAAAGGTTTTTCACGCCAAAGATACAAACAGAATTGTCATGGATACAGGCTTGCCTTATGAAAGAAAAGAATAGAGGAATTGGGTAAATATTATTTTAAATACGACCGCTACAGGAAGCATTAATGTAAAGCCAATGACGGGCAACTTATTATCAGTTTTGTCCATGGCATAATCTAATATGGCAGGTTGCGTAGCTACCATTCCCAGAAGAATACTAAATGGGATTTTTAGCAATTTATATCCGATAATTAAAGTAAAGGTAGCAGTCAAAAAACTAAAAATACTTCCAGCTAGGAAAATCAAGCCCCCACCACCTGAGCCGACGATGGAGAAAAAGTTATATCCAGAATTCACTCCAATGCCAGCAAGCATAAAAATCAATCCGATTTGACGTAAGCTAATGTTGGCAGAAAAGGGAAGAGACCATACAATCGGTCCGGTCCGGCGAAGTGCACCTAACAGCAGTCCAACAATAAGAGGTCCACCTGCCATACCCAATTTGAAGCTGTAATCTCCTAATTCAAAGGTCATCATTCCCAAAATTAATCCCAACGCCATTCCCAAACCAAAGGAAAACAAATCTATTTTACTTAAGGCCTCATAAGAATCACCAAACAAACGGGAAACGCGTCCCATCTCACGCCGACGGGCAACAAATCTAACGCGATCTCCTAGTTCCAATACTGTTGATCCCGTAGCTAATAAATCTATATCACCTCGTCGAATTCTCGTGATGAGTGCCGAAAACTTTTCGTTGAGATTGAGACTGGCGATCTTTTGACCCGCAACTTTTGGGTTGGATACGAAAATACGCCGATAATCATATTCCGATCGATCAAAAGTGAGTTTTTGCTCTGACCTCTTTCCCAAAAAAGCTGTGACTTCGCGAACGGCATGTTCCGAGCCCACCACCATGATTTGATCGCCTTCCTGAAGCACGGTGTCGTAGGAGGATAAACTCACCTCATCATTGCGACTCATTCGACCAAAGACAATTGCCCATCGATGCTCACGAATCAAATCTCTGATTTGGAGCTGTTCGGGATTATTCCACTGGACAACTATATTGGTATTAGACAATTCTCGGCGAGAAGGGTAGAGGTGTTCAAGTGACTTTTCTTCCTTTTTGAAATCAATACCAAGAAGTTTTTGAACCACTGAAATAGAGACCATAGCCCCGATCACACCCATAGGGTAGGTGAGAGAATAGCCGGTCACCGCTTTTTCTTGTTCCGATTGAATAAAGGCCGGTGTATCCCCTTTTGAGATTACGTCTAAAAGTCCTGCTAAAGCTGGAGTATTCGTTGAACCCCCGGCGTATATTCCGGAGGTAATAGCTGCCTCAAATTGAAGTAGGTAATGCAAGCCGATGGCTAAGCTTGCCGATAGCACCAGCATTAAAATAATAAATATGATGTCTCGTGCGCCTCTATCCTTAAAGGTGCTGAAAAAGCTGGGTCCGCTATTTAATCCAATGCTATAGACGAAAATACTCAAGCCCAACCAGATGACCACTTCTGACATTCTGAGTTCTGGATCGAGTCCACCAATAATTAAACCTACAAATAAGACAGCAGCGATTCCCAGACTCGTTCCCCAAATCCGTACTTTGCTCAAAGCATACCCTATAGCCGCAACGACGAACAGGAGTAGAATTTCATTTTCAGCCAAAAGTGATAGCATGGCACAAATATAACGATTATCGACTGGTCTGCTATCTCTTTATTGGCTTTCTGACACTAAGTGCACCTTTCCACTTTTTTCGTAATACCCAATGTCATAACAGTAATGGAGGGCCGTATGGTTGCGCTCCTTAACATGCGTGCAGTACCCAAAACGAAACCCTTTTTGAATTAATTGATGCCGCTCAATTTTCTCCATTTGCTCTTTGCACAAATCCTGTAAAATTTTTCTATTTCTCCTGAGGCAGTTGTTGATGTTGCGCATCATATTGTTTTGGTCCCGATTCCGACGATTATTATAAGCAGATCGACAATCTGCGCAGCAAAACTTTTTGTCACTTCGCCCTCTGCAGGGGCTATCACACTCAATACAATTTTTCATAATAAATATATAAATGGTTCGCTCGTTTGTGTCATTCAACTCTCCTGGCGTTCCAGAATTTAATATTTTTTTTTGGGCGGCTCCCTGCGCTATTCTTGCGCAGGGACCGGGCTATATCGGGCTCACCGCTGTCGCGGACCGGTCCCCAAAAAATTGGGGACGCCTTCGGCCCCTTTCTATCCCTGCCGCAACTAAATATTGTAGAAATAGTAGAAAAATGAAAACATCAGCAGGTTTATACCCGGCTGCTGAAAGGTAGTGTTTGGGATTCACTTCCCAGTGAGGCTATAAGTATATGCCATGGTTAAACTAAGGAGACGAGAGATCATAGGAAATGTAATTGAACATTTACCTAGGCTCGGGCTAACCTCTATCCAGGGATATTTTTCCCGGACCTAGTAGTGCCAAAACGATATACCCACCTAAAAATAATAATGCGGGCTCTTTCTTTGATAATGGATCTGGGCCATGTACTATAAATGCGGCTACTATCATTGTGATAATTAGAGGAATGACGAACCAGCGCATCTTCCAGCCTATAATGAGAGCGATGGAACAAAAGACCTCTGCAAATACTGTGAGGCCTAAACTCAATTCAACACCTATTTGTAAGGGGTCTGCAAATGTCCAATCTCCGGCGATCACTTTCATTAATTTTGGCCAGCCATGGGAGAGCATTAATCCGCCAAAAAATAATCTGGCGATCAGTGCGGCGTAATCTTTATTACTAAGTCGGGTCATAGGGGTGTTTTTAATTGGAAGACAAATATCTATATTCCTTCACTAAACTTTCGCAATATTGAGACTTTAATTTTGCCTATTGAAATAGAGAACTATTCAACATCGAATTCTATTTAGATAAGGTAGTTTAGATAACAATTCTATGTTTAATAAAAAATCTATCTTCTTTTCCCAATAAAATATTGAAAGTCCTTTTGTTGTAGGACAAATTTTAAGTTTTCATGCAGAAACGAATTCTCTTATTATTACTCTCAGCTGTAAAGTTTACTCATATCATGGACGTAATGATTATGATGCCTTTGAGTGATATTTTTATGAAGGAATTTGGGATTCGAGCTTCTCAATTTTCCTTTTTGATCTCTAGTTATGCCATCGGCGCCTTTCTTTCCAGTATGTTTGGTGTATTTACCTTAGACCGTTTTGGGCGACGTGAGAGTTTGCTATTTGTCTATGCCGGGTTCACGATCAGCACCTTCTTTTGCGGATGGGCATGGTCCTATGAGGCTTTACTGGGCATTCGATTTATCACAGGTATTTTTGGTGGTCTGATTGGAGCTTTGGCGTTAGCTATTGTCAGTGATCTCTATGCATTTGAACAGCGGGGAAAAGCGATAGGCATTTTGATGGCAGCCTTTTCAGCGGCCTCTGCTTTAGGCGTTCCCTTTGGCTTGTATTTTGCCGCGGTTTATAATTGGTCCTTCCCATTTTACTTTCTGGCTGCATCTGGTGCATTGCTGTTTATTTTAATGTATTATATCATGCCCAATATTCAACCCCCCACTCGTCAAAATAAGATGAGCGTTAGGGAAACCGTTCTCGCCATTACTAGTGACAGCAATCAGACGAGAGCCCTTTTACTTGGCGTATTTCTCGTGATGGGACATTTCTTGGTGATACCCTTTATTACACCTTCACTTGTTCGAAATGTCGGTTTTGAGCAATACCAGATTTCTTATATCTATTTGGCTGGTGGAATACTAACCATTTTTACCGGTCCATTGATTGGTTGGGTGACTGACAGGTTTGGAGCTATGAAAACATTTTTTATCGTCGTTATTTTGTCCTTCATTCCCGTTCTGCTCATTACCCAAATGGGACCTACTCCTATTCCCGCCGCACTGATCGTTACTTCTTTGTTTTTCGTTTTAGGTAGTGGGAGAATGATTGCGCCCAATACAATGATAACGGCTGCGGTCGGACCTAAAACACGGGGTAGTTTTATGAGCGTAAAATCCGCACTTCAGCAATTGTCTGTGGCGGCGGCATCTTTGATCGCGGGAGCGATCGTTTTTGTAAATGAAGCTGGACGATTAGATAACTATGAATATGTTGGCTACTTGTCGATTATCTTTTGCTTGCTTTCAATGTGGTTAGCTCCTAAATTGAAGGTGGCGAAAGGAAACTAACCTCAACCATTGTAAGGATCAGATGAGAAGGGTATGGGGAGTATTGATTACCTTTACTTTTAAAAATGCGAATTATGAAATCTGTTCTTGTATTTTGTCTGTTGGGAGTGTTTTTCTGTGCTTGCGCCCAGAAGGAAAACACCGATGAGTCTTCTTCTAAATCTGGCGATCAAAACGCTTCCACTACCCTGGAAGTGACTGAGGTGGAAGACAGAGATCCGATGATTGACATGATAAATGTGGAGGAGTTTCACCCCACGGAAAACTGGGCAGAATATTCCGCTTACATACAAGGTAGAGATGCGAAATACTATCAAATAGATGGGGGATATGGATCAGACCTATCGGTTTCTATCTCTGGAGGTCATCCTTCCATTCAGTTAATGATTATGGATATCAACGATTCCATGGTATTGAGAGAGAACCTGAATCGCAAAACGCTGGATTGGTCCGGCACCTATGAAAAAAGCGGTCGATATACGATCATTGTTTCTCTAGATTCCCGATTTGAGGAAAAGGAAAGTGTAAGAACTCCCTTCACCATTCGCTTTGAGCTAACGCCACAAAGCGGGAAATAGCTGTGAAGGAATTCCTTTTCACTATGGGGAAAGATGCTTTTGCGTGAGGCGTCCCGCCCTGGCGGGACAAGCCCTGGAGGGTGCTGGACCCTAAGGTGTCCAGCAGTCCGCTGCCGGGCCGCGATTCGTTGGGGCCCGGCGAGGACGGAGCGAACAGCGAACCCCGGAAGGGACCGACCCCCGCAGAATGCGGGGGGCACGCCCAAAATATTACATTCATTATTATCCAACACTTTAAGTATTCTCGCTGTTAAAATGAGGTATTTAAAAAAATATAGCATGAAGAAATGGATTATTGGCATTGGGACATTGATCGTTATTTTGGGATTGGGAATATATCTTTTTGTGACCTGGAAGAGTGAGGAATTGCCAAAAGGAGAGAAAGGTCCTGCAGCAGAAGCACTGACGGACTCCATATTAAAAGCAGTGAATATTACGGCTTGGGATACTTTGGAATATGTCCACTGGTCTTTTCGGGGAGAGACTGAATATCTCTGGGATATACAAAATCATAAAGTGCGGATTCAATGGGATGATATTGAAGTGTTATTGGACCCCAAAACGGTTTCCGGGCGAGTTCAAAAAGGTGGAGAAATACTGACTGCAGGGGCAGATACTTATATACAAACTTCGTTCGAAAAGTTTTGTAATGATGGATTTTGGATGAATGCCTTCACTAAGTTGAGAGATCCGGGAACTCAGCGATCTTTGGTGAAGGGGAAGAATGGTCGAGAGGGGTTATTGGTCACATATATGGAAGGCGGAGTCACGCCGGGGGACTCTTATTTGTGGTGGCCGGATGAGACGGGACGTCCCGAATCTTATCAAATGTGGGTGTCCATTATTCCTGTAGGCGGGATGTCTTTCACCTGGGAAAACTGGGATACTTTATATAATGGAGCCTGGATAGCTCTGGACCATAAGAATGAGTTGTTAGATGTATCTATTGAAAATGTGCAATCCGGACCTACCTTAGAAGCCATGGGTTTTGAAGAAGGCGTTTTTGATTACTTTTTAGAGAATTAGGGGCTAAATCTATTTCAAGATGTATATTTGGGCATGCTAAAGCGAGAAGAATATTACAGGTTATTTGAAGAGTATTTAAAGACGCACCCTACACAGGGGGAACCAATATCTCTCTACCAACCCATTCAATATATTATGGGACTCGGAGGAAAGCGGTTTAGACCGACGCTCTTGCTATTGTGTGGAGATGTTTTTGGACAATTGACGGAATTGCATTTGAAAATGGCGCTTTCTGTTGAGGTCTTTCATAATTTCACCTTAGTTCACGATGATATAATGGATCGGGCCTCCCTGCGCAGGGGGGCGGAGACAGTGCATGAAAAGTTTGGAGTGAACTCGGCTATTCTTTCCGGGGATTTAATGCTCATTCAATCAACACAACTAATGCTTGAGGCTTGTCGGGAGCAAGGAGGGGTAAATGACGTGATGGATTTATTCCTTCAAGTGGGAAAGGAAGTGTGTGAAGGCCAGGAGAATGATATGCTTTTTGAGACAGCTGATGGAATCAAGCTAGATAGTTATATTGGGATGGTTCAACAGAAAACTGCGGTTCTCATAGCTTTTAGCATGTATGCAGGAGCCAGGGCTTCTGGACTAAGTATAGGTCCTGCCAAGGCATTGTATGAATTTGGAATTCAGGCTGGCATCGCATTTCAAGTCTGGGATGACTATCTAGATGTTTTTGGTACAGCAGCGATTGGGAAAGTTAGCGGCGGTGATATATATAATAAAAAAGAAACCCATCTTATTCTCCGCTTGAAAGAGCAGATGAATAGTGCTGATCGAGAGGTCTTCGATGAATACTGGTCAGGTGCAATTAGCGAGGATGATTTTACTGGGATCTTCGCTTTACTGAAAAAATATCGGATTCAAGAGCTTACAGTCGCTGCCACTCAAGAACGAATGGACCACGCTGAAGAGCGTTTGTTATCGTATTTTGATAGAGATCAAGTTTTGCCTCTTTTGAGTTTTACCGGTCAATTTATTGACCGAAAATTTTAGGCTAAACCGATTGTTTATTCAATCTCTGGGGTAGGATTCATTATGCTGAGAATCCACAATTCTCATAAGGATATATGAAAGAACCAGTGTTACGGCAACTCCTTCGAAAAGGACAACTGCTGCGGCTGTATAAGGATTCATAAAAGTACCTGCCATAGCATTGTTTTCAACAGCACTCATGAGTTCTGTATCAATGTGCAAGTAAACCACCTGAAATAAACCAAATAAGAACACACCAACCAAGCCTGGACGAATCCCAGCAAACGCTCCATCTAAATAGTTAATTTGTGTATTTGGGTGCTCTTTATAATAGGAGCGAATGGCTAAGTAAATCAGTAGAGCATGAATAACTACGTTGAAAATTCTGAGATTAAACTCAGTATATAACTCCGTGCTTTTCATAATATAGAAATAGATAAGGAAACCTATAAAAAGTAAAATTCCATAAGTCCAATCTCTTTTGAAAATCTTTAGATAACTCTTGTCCATTATTGTGTCTGATTTATGTCATTAAACGTAAATGTACTATAAAAAGTTTAGTTTTTCAGGCTATTAAGTTGTGATAAGAAAGGAAATCGAGATGTTTAGATCTTATTTGTTTTTCGACTTATAAATTTCCGGCTGTTGATCTGCCTGGCGGTCATAGCTGACATAGATATTAATCCAAATCGCACGAGCAGTCCTGAAGACCAATGCATATAAAAGGGATAAGAGGATTCCGATAATTATTATGGAAGTCGTAATGTCAAAGTCGAAAAAGAAATAGAGAAAAGCAAAGCCAAGTAGCATCACACCCGAAGCTAAACCATAAGCAATGTACATAGAGCCCCAATAGAAGCCTGGTTCGAGTTCGAAAATTTGGCCGCAATGACTACACTTTTCATTCATAGAAAAGGTTTTCTTGAATGAAAAGATCGGTTCGGGATATAAGTCCCCATGATGACATTTGGGACATTTATAGTTGAGAATACTATATAGCCAATGACCTTTTTTCATATAATTTTATTTTTCATGGGTGGAGAAGAAAGAAGAGATTTTTTCTAAATAATTATGCACCTCTTTTTGATTCCAACCGTTCGTTTGAAAAACGAGTACATCATTATTCAAATGTAATTCAATTTCTTCTATTTTTCTTAGGCCTTTGACCGAGATGGTTTCTCGAATCACCTGAAAGGAGACCGTGGGCGAAGGAGCTGGAAATAGTTTTACTTCTTTAGTATTATTGAAGCCCAGTAACAGTCCCGATTGGAGAATTTCTATTGAAAATTTGATTGGTTCAGTTGTATTAGGGAAACTCAGTCGTATCTCTGGATTCGCTTTTCGCAACAGAACAAGGCCACCAACGCCAGTTCCACCCATTTTGATTCGATCCCACCAACTGAATCGACCACCTAGCGATTCCACTAAAGCATCGTATTTTCTTTTCCTCAAGCGATGATAATCCAGTAGTTCCATAATTATTTACTTAATACAGGTTCGGTAGGGGATGTTTAGAATTCAAGGGAGAAATTGGCATTAATTTAGCTAAAGGAAAAGGATAAATCTCTGAGATAATATAGGACTTGAGTTTTTAATGTATCATTTACCAATATTTTTTGCAAGGGAAATAAAAAGTTCTATCTTTGCAGTCGCTTAAGAGGAGGCTTAGGTCTTCTCAAGAGCTAATTTATTGAGATAACGAACCAAACTACAGTATGCCTACTATAAACCAACTGGTAAAAAAAGGGAGAAAGAAAGTAACCATGGCGAGTAAGTCGCGGGCTTTAGACTCCTGTCCGCAGAAGCGAGGTGTATGCACGAGAGTATATACAACGACGCCAAAGAAGCCGAATTCTGCATTGCGTAAAGTGGCTAAAGTGCGCTTAACCAATGGACTCGAGGTGATTGCGTATATCCCGGGAGAGGGGCATAATCTACAAGAACACAGTATTGTATTGGTTCGAGGTGGACGAGTAAAAGATTTGCCTGGTGTGCGATATACGGTTGTGCGCGGAGCATTGGATACAGCAGGAGTTCAAGATCGATTGCAAAGTCGTTCAAAGTACGGAGCAAAGCGTCCAAAAAATTAAATAGAGTAGAATAACAATAACTTCATTCGATGAGAAAGAGAAGACCAAAAATAAGAGCCATTCAGCCGGATCCAAGGTTTGCAGATCCATTAGTGATGCAATTTGTAAACAATATGATGTACTCCGGGAAGAAATCCACGGCATTTAAGTGTTTTTACGGTGCAATGGATTTGATCAAGGAGCGCACAGAAGAGGAGCCTTACGAAGTATGGAAAAAGGCAATTAGTAATGCAATGCCTCAAGTGGAGGTTCGTTCTCGAAGAATAGGAGGGGCGACTTTCCAAATACCCACTGAAATTCCTGCAGCTCGAAAAATGTCGATTGGTATGAAGTGGTTGATCCGCTTTTCAAGAGAACGCAACGGCAAAGGCTTTGCTGATAAATTGGCAGCTGAGATAATTGCTGCTTCTAAAAGTGAAGGGGCTGCAGTGAAGAGAAAGGAGGAGACCCATCGAATGGCAGAATCCAACAGAGCATTTGCTCACTTTAGAGTGTAAATTATAAAAAAGAGTAGATAAATTAAGTCATGGCAAATAAGGATCTAAAATTCACGAGAAACATAGGAATTGCAGCGCATATTGATGCTGGAAAAACCACGACCACGGAACGCGTTTTGTTCTATACTGGCTTGAGCCACAAAATGGGAGAGGTTCACGATGGTGCTGCCACTATGGATTGGATGGAACAAGAGCAAGAGCGCGGTATTACGATTACCTCTGCGGCCACAAAGACGATTTGGCCTTGGAAAGACAATGACTATACTGTAAATATTATCGATACGCCAGGACACGTTGATTTTACTGTTGAGGTGAATCGCTCATTGCGTGTTTTAGACGGCTTAGTTTTCTTATTTAGTGCTGTGGATGGAGTTGAACCTCAATCAGAGACTAATTGGAGATTGGCGGATAATTATAATGTACCTCGGATAGGGTTTGTCAATAAAATGGATCGTCAGGGAGCTGACTTTTTCATGGTAGCCCGTCAGGTGGAAGAAATGTTGGGATCAAAAGCTGTTCCTTTGCAAGTACCAATAGGGTCAGAAGATGACTTTAAAGGCGTTGTTGACTTAATCTCTGGTGAAGCCCTGATTTGGAATGAGGAGGATTTTGGTATGACTTACGAGCGCATTGCAGTGCCGGAAGATTTGAAAGATATTGTAGCTGAGTATAGAGAGAAACTTCTTGAGGAGGTTGCGGAGTATGATGATAGTTTGATGGAGAAGTTCTTTGAAGATCCTAACCTGATTACTGAGGCTGAGATGATAGAGGCGGTTAGAGCTGCGGTTTTGGATCACAAGTTTGTGCCCATGATGTGTGGTTCTGCCTTTAAAAATAAAGGAGTTCAGGCTGTATTAGATGCAGTATGTGCATTTTTGCCAAGTCCTATGGATGTTGAAGGTGTTACTGGTATTCATCCAGATACAGAGGAAGAAATTACGCGTAAGCCTGATGTCAATGAGCCATTTGCCGCTTTAGCTTTTAAAATAGCTACGGACCCATTTGTGGGCCGACTCGCATTTTTTAGAGTATATTCCGGCCAGTTGGATGCAGGATCATATGTTCATAATTCACGATCAGGTAAAAAAGAAAGAATTAGCCGTATCTATCAAATGCACTCAAAAGAGCAAAATGCAGTTGATCGGGTAGAAGCAGGTGATATTGCAGCGGCTGTAGGTTTTAAGGATATTAAAACAGGGGACACATTATGTGAAGAAGGGCATCCAATTATTTTGGAGAGCATGGTTTTTCCAGAGCCTGTAATCGGCCTTGCGGTCGAGCCGAAAACCCAAAAAGATTTAGAGAAATTAGGAATGGCGCTAAGCAAGTTAGCGGAGGAAGATCCAACTTTTAGAGTTGAGTTCGACGAGGATACAAATCAAACCGTGATTAGCGGGATGGGTGAGCTTCACCTGGAAATCATTGTTGATCGCTTGAGAAGAGAGTTTAAGATAGAAGTGAATCAGGGAGAGCCTCAAGTGACATATAAAGAGGCCTTAACTGAGACAGTTGACCACCGAGAGCGATTGAAGAAGCAGAGTGGTGGTTCTGGTTTGTTCGCTGATATGTCATTCGAGTTGGGTCCCGTAGATGAAGAGTTTTTAGAGAGCGATGAATATAAGTCAGGTAAGAAGCGACTTCAATTTGTAAATGATATTAAGGGGGGATCAATTCCAAGGGAATTACTCCCTGCTGTAGAGAAAGGGTTTAATTCCATGATGGATAATGGGATTTTGGCCGGCTATTCTATTGACAACATGAAAGTCCGCGTTTATGACGGATCTACTCACGCAGTGGATTCAAAGCCCATTGCGTTTGAATTGTGTGCCAAGGAAGGATTTAGAGTGGCAGCCAGATCAGCAAAGCCCGTTATTCTTGAGCCTATTATGAAATTGGAAGTAACCTCTCCAGAAGAGTACACCGGAGGAGTCATTGGAGACTTGAATCGGCGTCGAGGATTGGTGAAAGGTCAGACATCTAAGGGAGCTGGAGTGGTCATACGAGCAGATGTGCCTTTAAGTGAGATGTTTGGATATGTGACTCATTTGAGAACAATAACCTCAGGTAGAGCCACTTCTTCCATGGAATTTAGTCATTATGAACCTGCCCCATCCGGGATTTCGAAAGAGATCATAGAGCGGGCAAAAGGAGAAATCAACGTATAATTTACCTAACATTTAGAACTGGGTCATGAATCAAAAAATTAGAATAAAGCTTCGTTCCTACGATCACAACTTAGTTGACAAGTCAACTGAGAAAATCGTAAAAACGGTGCGTACAAGTGGTGCTGTTGTTACAGGGCCGATTCCGCTGCCCACTGAGAAAGAAATATTCACTGTCCTGCGGTCTCCGCACGTGAATAAGAAATCTCGTGAGCAGTTTCAATTACGTACTCATAAGCGCTTGATAGAAATTTATACTCCAACACAAAAGACGGTGGATGCTCTTTCGAAATTAGAGTTGCCGTCTGGAGTAGATATTCAAGTAAAATTGACGTAATAGAAAACGAGATATTATTCATGTGATTTCAGGTATCATACCTGAAGTTGCGATTAGCACAAAAAGAAAAAAATAGAGCCGTGGACGGATTAATCGGTAAAAAGGTGGGTATGACCTCTGTATTTAATCAGGCAGGTCAAAATGTAGCTTGTACTGTAATTGAAGTACAACCCAATGTTGTGACATCTGTAAAAACAGAGGATGAAGAAGGGTATAACGCTCTTCAACTTTCAGCGCACGATCAGAAAGAAAAGCACTCCAATCGGGCAATGATAGGCCATTTCAAAAAGGCCTCTACAACGCCCAAGCGCGACGTTTTTGAATTCAGAGATTTTTTTATAGACAAAAAGTTGGGAGATACTATTGTTATAGAAGATGTTTTTGGAGAAGGCGATGTTGTGTCAGCAATTGGAACTTCTAAGGGGAAAGGTTTTCAAGGAGTTGTCAAGCGTCATGGATTCCACGGAGTTGGTGATCGTACGCATGGTCAGCACAACAGAGAACGAGCGCCTGGTTCAATTGGTGCTGCATCTTTTCCTTCTAAAGTTATCAAGGGAATGAAGATGGGCGGAAGAACCGGTGGAGAAAGAGTGAAAATTCAGAATCTGGAGGTTGTGAAAATCTTCTCGGAGAAAAATTTAATCCTTGTTAAGGGCGCAGTTCCCGGACATAAAGGAGCTATTGTAATCATAGAAAAGTAATTGGTGATGAAAGCTGATATAATAGATATTGGAGGAAAGTCTACTGGGCGATCAATTGATTTGTCTGAAAGTGCCTTTCAACAAGAAAGTAATGACCATGCTGTTTATTTAGCGGTTAAAGCGTACCAGAGTGCACAACAACAGGGCACACATAGTACGAAAGAACGGAATGCAGTTACTGGATCTACTCGTAAGATTAAAAAGCAAAAGGGAACGGGAACTGCCCGTGCAGGTGATATAAAGAACCCTATATTTAGAGGAGGAGGACGAATTTTTGGTCCACGTCCAAGATCTTATCGAGTTCGAATTAACAAAAAAGTAAGTCGCTTGGCGAGGGCTTCGGTTTTGTCTACCCGATATAATGATGGGAACGTTATTATACTAGAAGACTTTTCCTTTGATCAGCCAAAGACTAAGCAATTCGTTGATATTCTATCGGCTATGGAAATAGGAGATAAGAAAATATTGTTTGTGACAAAAGAAAGTGAAAGAGAAGTGTATTTGTCTAGTAGAAATTTACCTAAAGTCAATATGAGAACTGTTGAGGGAGTGAATATCTACGACTTAATCAATGCTGATAAGATTGTTTTAAGTGAAAGTGCCGTTGAGAAATTTAATTCAATATTATCCTAAAATTAGAGTTATGGTCTATCAAGTGTTAGTTAAGCCGGCAATAACCGAGAAAAGTGAAATGTTGGCAGAGAAGGAAAATAAATATACTTTCATAGTTGATAAGCGCGCATCAAAGTTGGAAATTAAGAAAGCTGTAGAAAGCATGTACGATGTAAGTGTTAGAGCAGTGAATACAAATATAATTCCAGCGAAACGCAAAATGAAATCGACGAAAGCCGGTTATGTTATGGGCGGAAAGGCTGCTTATAAAAAAGCAGTTGTTACCGTCTCTGAAAGTGATTACATCGATTATTACGGTGAAATTTAGAAGACAGAAAATAAGTAGGTATGCCAGTTAAAAAATATAATCCGATAACTCCAGGGACTCGATTTCGATTGAGTAATACTTTGGAGCAAATTACTGCCAAGAAACCTGAGAAATCTCTTGTTAGTAAACGCCATCAGAAGGCGGGCCGAAACAATCAAGGCCGAATGACAGTGAGATATCGCGGAGGTGGACACAAGCGCAAGTATCGAGTTATTGATTTTAAGCGAGATAAAGGGAGTGTTCCTGGTATCGTGAAAACCATAGAGTACGATCCGAATAGATCCGCTTTCATTGCTTTAATTGTATACAAAGATGGTGAGAAGCGATATATCATTGCTCCAGATAAGTTGCAAGTGGGTGATGAAATACTTTCAGGAAAAGGAGCTCCTTTTAATGTTGGTAACTCTATGCCTTTAACTGAAATTCCCGTTGGATCAATGATTCACTGTATAGAAATGAGACCTGGAGCAGGAGCTCAGATTGCTAGAGGAGCCGGGACAGGAGCACAGTTAGTCGGACGTGAAGGAAAATATGCGATTGTGAAAATGCCAAGTGGCGAAGTGAGACGTGTATTATCTTCTTGTACGGCAACAATGGGTCGGGTAAGTAATCCGGACCACAATCAAGAAGTTTTGGCCAAGGCAGGTCGTAATCGATGGAAGGGAAAGCGCCCCAGAACAAGAGGTGTTGCGATGAACCCTGTGGATCACCCGATGGGAGGTGGAGAAGGAAGAGCCTCGGGAGGTCATCCGCGTTCTCGTACGAGTGTTAAGGCGAAGGGTAAGAAGACCCGAAAGGCCAAGAAGTATTCAACGAAGATGATTATCACTGAACGCAAGAGAAAGAAAAAGTAATTCATTGATTTCTAAATAAGAGAAATGGCACGATCGATTAAAAAAGGGCCTTATGTTGGGCACAAGCTTTTGGCTAAGATAGAAAAGGCTCAAGGGACAAAGAAGAAGTCAGTTATAAAGACTTATTCCAGAGCTTCAATGATTATTCCCGATATGGTGGGGCTAACATTAGGTGTTCATAATGGAAAAACATTTGTACCTATTTTTGTAACTGAAAACATGGTGGGGCACAAGTTAGGTGAATTCGCACCTACCCGCAGTTTCAAAGGCCATTCGGGTAATCGGAAGGGATAGATTATAGAAAATTGTAAATCTGAATAAATAATGGAAGCAGTTGCAAGATTAAGAAATTGTCCGATGTCAGCTAGGAAAATGAGACTAGTAGCTGATTTAGTTCGTGGCAGAGACGCGGAAGCGAATGCAAATCCCGTTGATAAGGCTTTGGGTACATTAAAGTACACCAATAAGGAAGCCTCTAAATGGTTGGAGAAACTTTTACTCTCTGCTATAGCGAATTGGGAGAATAAATTGGACATGATGGAAAGTGCGGATGATTACAATTTAGTGGTCAAAGAAATTTTTGTGGGTGAAGCTGGAATGTTAAAACGTTTTCGGCCAGCACCTCACGGTCGTGCTCACCGGATCAGAAAGCGCATGTGTCATGTTACTTTGAAATTAGAAAATACTGTACCGCTGAGTATAGAAACTGAAGAGGAATAAAGACTTAAACTTAGAAGAATAATGGGGCAAAAAACAAATCCAATAGGGAATAGACTCGGAATCATCAAAGGTTGGGATTCCAACTGGTATGGTGGTAGAGATTATGCTGATAAGGTGATAGAAGATCACAAAATTCGCACCTATCTTCGAGCTCGTGTTCAAAAAGGTGGTGTAGCTACAATTATTATTGAGCGAACCCTTAAGAGAATTACGATTACTATACATACTTCTCGACCGGGAATTATCATCGGAAAAGGAGGATCAGAGGTAGATCTTATCAAAGAAGAGCTGAAGAAGCTAACAGATAAAGATGTACAGATCAACATTGTTGAAATTCGCAAGCCCGAGTTGGATGCTTATATTGTCGCTGAGACAGTTGCGCGGCAATTGGAAGCTAGAATTAACTTTAGGAGAGCCACGAAGATGGCTATTCAAAGTACAATGAGAGCTGGAGCTGAGGGGATTAAAATCCGAATAGCTGGCCGTTTAAATGGTGCTGATATGGCACGTACAGAGGAGTTTAAACAAGGAAGAACCCCATTACATACCTTTAGAGCAGACATTGATTATGCCCTAGTTGAGGCCAATACAGTGTATGGGAAGATAGGTGTAAAAGTTTGGGTTTGTAAAGGTGAAGTGTTAGGTAAGCGTGATTTATCGCCACATGTAGGGATTGCAAAGGGCAATAGAAAAAATAAAGGAAAAAGGAATCCTAGAAGACGTTAATAACGTATTAATTTATCTATCTTTGCCTCGCTTTTGAAATGAGAGGCAAGTCTAAATAAAAAGAGCCATGTTACAGCCGAAAAGAACGAAATACAGAAAACAGCAGAAAGGTAGGAATAAAGGATTGGCGCAGCGAGGAAGTAAAGTTGCGTTTGGTTCTTTTGGACTGAAGTCTATGGCTAGAGGTCAAATCACCAGTCGCCAAATAGAGTCTGCTCGTATAGCGATGACTCGTTTTATGAAGCGTGAAGGAAAGGTCTGGATTCGAATTTTTCCGGATAAACCCATTACAAAAAAGCCTCAAGAGGTCCGTATGGGTAAGGGAAAAGGTGCTTTAGATCACTATGTAGCCGAGATCAAACCTGGAAGGGTATTATTTGAAGTGGGTGCGGTAGATGAGCCGACAGCTAGAGAAGCATTGCGATTAGCAGCTCAAAAGCTACCCATGGTTACAAAATTTGTTATTCGTCCTGATTATGCGGGATAAGAAAATTGAATGCTATGCCAAATAAGTTTATGCAGGATTTGAAAGACTTATCTATTGAAGATATTCAAGAGAAAATAGAAGTCACGGAGAAAGATTTCATTCAATTGAAATTTGACCACGCCTCGAAAGGCTTGGATAGTCCAATACGAATCCGAAAAATGAGAAGAGATATTGCTAGAATGCATACCGAGCTTAAAAACCGGGAATTAGAAGGGGCTTCCGAAGAAGCGATCGCTAAAAGGTCAAAAATTAGAAAAAGGAGACGTAAATCTTAAGTAACATGTCTGAAAATAAGTCTATACGGAAAACAAGGGTAGGAGTAGTTGCCAGCGATAAGATGGACAAAACTATCACTGTTAGTGTTGTGCGCCGAATTAAGCATCCTATTTACGGGAAGTTCATGAAAAAAACAAAGAAGTTTTTTGCACATGACCCTGAGAATAACTGCAATATTGGTGATACAGTTAAAATCGAGGAAACCCGACCATTGAGTGCTAAGAAGAGATGGCGATTGATTGAGGTACTAGAGAGAGCGAAATAATTTATAACGATATAAATTTCTGGTCATGATCCAGCAAGAAACGAAATTGAGAGTTGCAGATAATAGTGGAGCCAAAATTGTACAGTGCATCAAAGTACTGGGAGGTACGAGAAAGCGCTATGCATCTATTGGAGACATAATTGTAGTCTCTGTCAAAAACGCCTCCCCTGGAGGTGTGAAAAAAGGAACTGTTTCTCGTGCCGTAGTGGTAAGAACGAGGAAGGAACTGGGCCGTAAAGATGGGTCCTACATTCGGTTCGATGATAATGCGGTCGTTCTATTGACTGCTACAGATGAGCCTAGAGGTACGCGTATTTTTGGTCCCGTGGCAAGAGAATTGCGTGAAAGAGATTTTATGCGTATTGTTTCTTTAGCGCCTGAGGTGCTGTAAGTAATAAAAGAGTAGTATGAAAAGTAAAAAACCACATAGCCATCAAGGTAAGTTGAAACTAAGAAAGGGCGATCAAGTTGTTGTTCGTACCGGAGCTTATAAGGGAGAGAAGGGAGAAGTATTAGAAGTTCTTCCTACGCAATATAGAGCTATTGTAGAAGGTGTCAATATTGTAAAGAAACACCAACGCCCAACAAACGAATCTGAGGGTGGGATAAAGGAAATTCCCGCACCGATTCACCTGTCCAATTTGATGTTGATAGATCCCTCTACGGGAGAACCAACTCGAATTGGTCGACGTGAAGAAGAAGAAAAGCTCGTTCGTTATTCAAAAAAGTCAGGAGAAACAATTAAGTAATGAGTTATTTGCCAAGATTACAGAAGAAATACCGAGAAGAGGTTGTCCCTAAGCTAAGGGAAGAATTCAACTATAAATCATTTATGGAAGTGCCTTGTATTACTAAGATTTGTTTAAATCAAGGACTCGGTGAGGCTACACAAGACAAGAAGATTGTGGATGAGGCTTTAGAGGAACTATCTTTAATAGCCGGTCAAAAAGCAGTACCCACTATAGCAAAAAAGTCAGTCTCCAATTTTAAATTGAGAGAGGGTATGACTATCGGTGCTCGAGTGACACTCCGCAAAATTAGAATGTACGAATTTCTCGATCGATTTATCTCTGTTTCATTGCCAAGGGTGAGAGACTTTAGAGGCATTAGTGATAAGAGTTTTGATGGTCGTGGAAATTATAATATGGGAATTACTGAGCATGTCATTTTTCCCGAATTGAATATGGATAAAATAGGTAAAATTAAAGGTATGGATGTTACATTTGTAACAACTGCCAAAACAGATGCTGAAGCTTATGCTTTATTGAAGCATCTGGGATTACCTTTTAAAAATAAAAATAATTAAGCATGGCTCGTAAATCACTTATCGCGAGAGAAGAGAAGAGAAGACGTTTAGTTGACAAGTATGCTGATCTTAGAGAGAAGCTAAAAAAAGAAGGGCGTTACGATGAGCTCGATAAACTGCCAAAAAATTCCTCTAAGGTTAGACTACATAATCGTTGTAGATTAACTGGTCGGCCGAAAGGGTATATGAGAAAGTTTGGCCTTTGTCGTGTTAAATTTCGAGAAATGGCTCTTAATGGGGAGATTCCCGGTATCACAAAAGCGAGTTGGTAATATATCAAGATTACAATTGTATAGTTATGGCAATGAATGATCCAATAGCAGATTTTTTGACTCGAATTCGTAATGGGCAATTAGCTCGTCATCGAATCGTTGAAATTCCTGCGTCTAATATGAAAAAGCGTTTAACAGAAATTTTATACGAGCAGGGTTTCATACACCGGTATAAATTTACTGAGGACGATAAGCAGGGTATTATTAAAATCGCTCTTAAATACGATCGACAGACGCAAGATCCGGCGATCCGTGAATTGAAGCGTATAAGTAAGCCAGGATTACGGTACTTTGCCGGGTCTGAAGATATACCGAGAATTAAAAATGGTCTTGGCATCGCCATCGTATCAACCTCGAAAGGTGTTGTTACCGATAAAGAAGCTAGAAAAATGAACGTGGGAGGTGAAGTCCTATGTTCCATTAACTGATAGTTACATTATTCAAAATTGACAAGATGTCTAGAATAGGAAAAGCAACCATAGCGTTACCCGATAAAGTTGATATTTCGGTATCTAAGGGAAATGAAGTGACTGTAAAAGGTCCTAAAGGTGAATTGGTACATACCTTTGATCCCGCCATTAGTATTCAACAGGATAATGGAGAAATTAATTTAGTTCGCGCTACTGAACAAAAGCGGCATAAATCGCTTCACGGGATGTACCGGGCTATTTTGCAGAACATGATCACTGGAGTTACCGATGGCTTTAAAAGAGATTTAGAGCTTGTTGGGGTAGGGTATCGAGCATCTAGTACGGGCAACCTATTAGAATTAAGTTTAGGCTATTCTCACCCTATTTTCTTTGCTATTCCCGAAGAAGTGAAAGTAGAAACGAAATCGGAGAAGGGAAAGAATCCCGTTGTTAGTTTGGAGTCAATTGACAATCAGCTACTCGGACAAGTAGCTGCTAAGATCAGAGGATTTCGTAAACCAGAACCTTACAAAGGGAAAGGTGTACGCTATGTTGGAGAGTATGTTAGAAGAAAAGCAGGAAAAGCTGCTGCAAAATAATTTTTAAGTGCATTAAATGCATCTGTTGTTATGGATAAGAATAAGAGAAAGTCAAACAGAAGAAAGAAAATACATTGGAGAGTTAGATCTTCAATAACTGGGACAGCTGAACGGCCTCGGTTAAATGTGTATAGAAGTAATAAAGCTATTTACGCTCAAATTATTGATGACTCAGAGAATAGTAGAACCCTCGTTTCCGCTAATAGCTTAAGTCTTTCTGAGGGCACAAAATCCGAGCAGGCCACTGAAGTGGGGAAGCTTATTGCTGAGAAAGCTAAAGAGAAGAATGTGGAAAAAGTTGTTTTTGATAGAGGAGGGTATTTATTTCATGGCCGTGTAAAGGCCTTGGCAGAAGGTGCACGAGAAGGTGGCCTTAAATTTTAAAATCACAGGATATGGCAAATAAAAGGCAAAATATCAAGCCTGCAGAAACTGAATTAGAGGAAAAATTAGTATCGCTAAACCGCGTGGCTAAAGTGACCAAAGGGGGTAGAACTTTTAGTTTCTCCGCCTTGGCAGTTGTAGGTGATGGTAATGGTACTGTTGGTTATGGCTTGGGAAAAGCTAAAGACGTTTCTGAAACTATTTCAAAAGCTATTGATGATGCCAAAAAGAATTTGGTTCGCTTTCCCTTGCATAAAGGTACAATCCCTCATGAGCAGAAGGGAAAGTTTGGTGCAGGTAAAGTGCTAATTAAGCCAGCTTCTGAGGGTACAGGTGTTATAGCCGGAGGCTCGATGAGAGCAGTTCTTGAAATAGCTGGTGTGCAAAATGTTTTAGCTAAATCTCAAGGATCTTCAAATCCCCATAATGTGATAAAAGCCACGATTGATGCATTGTTGAAATTGAGGTCTCCTATGGATGTAGCAAAAGTCCGCGGTATCTCTATGGATAAAGTTTTTAATGGTTAATTCTAATTTAAGGTAAAATGGAAAAGGTAAAAATAACGCAAGTTAAGAGCGCGATTCATAGGACGCGCAAGCAAAAAGATACCCTTAAAGCATTAGGACTTCGGAAGATAAATCATTCTGTTGAGAAAGAAGTATCTCCTGCTATCCAGGGTATGTTAGCAAAAATTAATCATTTGGTGTCTATTGAGACCGTCTAAATGTATAAATAAGATAGACTGTTATGGAACTACATAATTTACGTCCAGCAAAAGGATCAACAAAGAATAGAAAGCGCATCGGTCGCGGAACTGCTTCCGGTAAAGGGAGAACATCAGGTCGTGGACACAATGGTTATCTTTCCCGCTCAGGTTCCAAAAGAAGAGCTGCTTTTGAAGGTGGTCAAACACCTCTTCAGATGCGTCTCCCTAAGTTTGGATTCAACAATATCAATCGAGTTGAGTTCTACCCGTTAAATTTGGATCATATACAAATGTATGCTGAGAAATACGATGTTGATACTTTAGATGAAGACTTCTTAAGAGAAAGACGAATTCTTCGAAAGAATGTCAAGATAAAAATCCTGGGAAGAGGTACGTTGGAGAATAAAGTAAATATTTCAGCACATGCTATTTCGTCTTCTGCTAAGGAAGCTATTGAAAATAATGGGGGCACTGTAACCCTCCTCAAGTAAATTTTGGAATGAAGAAGTTGATTGAAACTCTAAAGAACATTTGGAAGATCAAGGAATTGAAGAATCGTATTTTATTTACGCTTCTTCTGTTGTTGGTTTTCCGTTTTGGTTCCTATGTCATACTTCCCGGTGTGGTTCCCTCTATTTTAGAGTCGGCCGTATCTAGTAGAAGTGCAAATGACCTTTTGGGACTGATTAATATTTTTACCGGAGGAGCTTTCAATAATGCAGCTGTATTTGCTCTAGGTATTATGCCGTACATTACGGCATCTATTATTGTTCAACTTCTGGGCTTTGCGGTTCCGTATTTCCAAAAATTACAGCAAAAAGAAGGTGAAAGCGGACGAAAGAAATTAACTCAAATTACTCGGGGATTAACTGTTCTTATATGTTTAGTTCAATCCGGTGGTTATTTGACATTAATTAAGTCCTATGGTGCAATTGATCCAAGTATTCCGGAAGGAATCTTTTGGATTTCCAATGTTATTATTCTAACTGCAGGTACTGTGCTGGCTATGTGGTTAGGTGAAAAGATAACAGATAAGGGGATTGGTAATGGTATTTCACTATTGATCATGATTGGAATTATTGCTTCTTTGCCTTCGGCATTTATATTTGAATTTCAATCTCAGTGGGAGGCCAACGGCTTACTCTTATTTATTTTTGAATTGGCACTTTTATTCTTTGTCGTAATGGCCACAGTTCTAATCGTTCAAGGGGTTAGACGGATCCCTATTCAGTTCGCAAAGCGGATGGTCGGGCGAGGGAATACGGCAATGCCTACTGCTGGAGTTAGAGATTATATCCCCTTGAAGGTGAATGCCTCTGGGGTAATGCCTATTATCTTTGCTCAGGCTTTGATGTTCTTGCCGATGACGGTAGCGTCTTATTTTGCTGGAGGAGAAGAAGGAATTGCTCAAACGGGAATTATGCGGTCATTATCTGATCCCTTTTCCTTACCGTATAATATTATTTATTTTGGTTTGATTGTTCTGTTTACATACGTCTACACAGCATTGTTAGTTAATCCTAAACAATACGCTGAGTATTTGAAAAGACAAAACTCATTTATACCTGGTGTAAAACCCGGTAAACCCACTCAAGATTTTATTGATACGGTGTTGACGAGGATTACATTGCCTGGCTCTATCTTTTTAGGTATTATTTCCATTATTCCCGCTGTAGCGGTGTTTTTTGGAGTGAATGCGGCCTTTGCGCTTTTCTTTGGAGGAACGTCACTATTGATTTTGGTTGGGGTAGTTCTAGATACTCTTCAACAGATTGAAAGTTATCTACTCATGCGTAAGTATGACGGACTTGTACAAAGTGGAAAACTGAAAGGTCGCTCAAGTCGTATGCAGGGTATAGGAGCAAATATGTAAAAAGGAATCAGTGAATGATTACTTACAAAACGCCGGCAGAAGTTGAACAATTAAGGGAAAACAACATCCTGGTGTGTAAAACCCACGCCTTAATTGCTTCGATACTGAAACCCGGGATGACGGGGAGAGAGCTGGATCAAAAAGCAGAAGAGTTTATTCGGGATCACGACGCTATTCCGGGATTCAAAGGTTATCAAGGATTTCCCGCAAGCTTGTGTATTTCTCCAAATCAACAGGTGGTTCACGGAATTCCAAATGATATTCCTTTTCGTGATGGAGATATTGTGTCTGTAGATTGTGGGGTGTTAAAGAATGATTGTTATGGCGATGCAGCTTACACCTTTTTGGTGGGGGAAGTAAAACCTGAGGTAGTAGATTTATGCCGTGTGACGCTTGAATCCTTGTATTTGGGAATCAAAGCAGCTCGCGTGGGAAATAAAGTAGGTGATATAGGTTTTGCCATTCAAAACTATGCTGAGCGAAAACACGGTTATGGTGTCGTTAGAGAGTTGGTTGGTCATGGTGTAGGAAAGAACCTACACGAACCTCCTGAAGTTCCTAATTTCGGACGGAGAGGGAAAGGGCCCTTGTTGAAAGCCGGCTTAGTAATTGCTATTGAACCAATGGTCAATTTAGGAACAAAACGGATAAAACAACATAGTGATGGCTGGACGGTTACCTCAAAGGACGGGAGTCCTTCCGCACATTATGAACATTCCATACATGTTACTAAAAGAGGGCCGGATATACTCTCTGATCATGATATAATTGAAGAGGCTATAAAAAGTAATGCTAATATTATGGAAGTTACTTAAAAAAGCTCATATTTGCACTCCAAAATTACAAGATGGCTAAACAAGATGTAATTAAACAAGACGGTGTGATTGAAGAATCTTTATCGAATGCGATGTTTCGCGTTCGCTTAGAAAATGATCACGAGGTGATTGCTACGATTTCTGGTAAAATGAGAATGAATTATATTCGAATTCTACCTGGAGATAAGGTAGCGGTTGAAATGTCGCCTTATGATTTATCTAGAGGTAGAATTACATATCGTTACAAGTAAAATAGAATCGTTATGAAAGTTAAAGCATCCATTAAAAAACGTTCGGCAGATTGCAAAATCGTCAGACGAAAAGGAAGATTGTACGTAATTAACAAGAAAAACCCTCGCTTTAAGCAGAGACAAGGTTAAAAAATAAGTAATATGGCACGTATTGTAGGTGTAGATTTACCTCGTGATAAACGCGGTGTTATTGGTTTGACATATATTTTTGGTGTTGGTCGATCTTCTGCTCAGAAGATTTTAGAGAAAGCCAATATCGATGAAAGTATTAAAGTGTCTGATTGGACCGACGATAATATCAATGCGATATCAAGTATTATCAATGAAGAATACACTGTTGAAGGTCAACTTAGAGGCGAAGTTCAACAGAATATTAAGCGTTTGATGGATATTGCTTGTTATAGAGGACTAAGGCATAGAAAAGGACTTCCCGTAAGAGGTCAGCGGACTCGTACCAATGCGCGTACTCGAAAAGGGCGTAAGAAAACCGTAGCAAACAAAAAGAAAGTAACTAAATAATCAGTAGAAGAGGGATATGGCAAAGGCAACAAAAAAGAGTAAAAAGAATGTTAAAGTGTCAGCAAAGGGATATGCGTATATCCAAGCCACATTTAACAATATTATCGTTACACTAACTAACGAACAAGGCCAGGTGATATCATGGGGTACTGCCGGTAAATCCGGTTTTAGAGGTTCTAAAAAGAACACACCTTATGCGGCCCAAATTGCAGCAACTGGAGCAGCCGATGAAGCGGCTTCTTTAGGTATGAAGCATTGTGAAGTTTATGTGAAAGGTCCTGGGGCAGGTCGCGAATCTGCGATTCGTGCCATTGACAATGCAGGGATCAAAGTGCGAAAAATTCGCGACGTAACTCCTATTCCTCACAATGGTTGTCGCCCTCCCAAGAAGAGAAGAGTTTAATTTAGAGACTACTATTTCACTATTAAATAGAAGATATTCATGGCTAGATATACTGGACCAAAAACTAAAAAGGCAAGAGCATTTGGAGAAGCTATTTACGGCTTCGATCGATATTATGAGCGTCGGAAATTTCCCCCAGGTCAACACGGTGGAAATAAACGTCGTCGACAGAAATCAGATTATGCTCTGCAATTGATGGAAAAGCAAAAGGCGAAGTACACCTATGGTGTATTAGAACGTCAGTTCCGTAACTTATTCAAAGAAGCGAATCGTCGTAAGGGTGTAACTGGTGAGTTGCTTTTGCAATTATTAGAGGCTCGCTTGGATAACACTGTTTTTCGTATGGGTATAGCTCCCACCAGGAGAGCAGCTAGACAGCTTGTGAATCACAATCATATTGCAGTTAACGGTATCGTTTCTGGAATACCTTCTCACCAATTAAAAGTTGATGATGTTATATCCGTGAGAGGTAAGAGCCGTGGCTTAGAAGTGATTCAGGCATCAATTGAATCCAAATCCGATGTGAGAAAATTCAATTGGTTAGAGTGGAATCCTGATAAAATGGAAGGTAAGTTTATTGCCTACCCGGAAAGGGAAGCCATTCCTGAAAAAATCAACGAACAACTAATTGTTGAGTTGTACTCGAAATAATAACGATCCTGTAATCAAAGAAAGCAATCATTGAGTATTGCTTTCTTTAATTTTCTAGCAAGACTATAAAAATCTATATGAGTTTATTGACATTCCAAAAGCCTGAAAAAATTGTTCTGCAAAAAGCTACTGAGTTTGAAGGTGAATTTGAATTTAAGCCTCTCGAGCCTGGTTTCGGCCAAACTGTAGGCAATTCCCTGAGAAGGGTTTTATTATCTTCTTTAGAAGGATACGCAATATCTGCTGTTAGAATTGCAGGCGTAGATCACGAATTCTCTACCATAAAAGGCGTGGTGCAGGACGTTGTTGAAATAATTCTTAATCTCAAGCAAGTTCGATTGAAGAGGATCGATGGCAATGAGGATTTGAATGAACCCGAAACCTTGTACTTGACAATTTCTGGTAAGGAAGAATTTACTGCAAAAGATATAGCAGAATCAACTAACGTTTTTGAAGTTACTAACCCTGATTTAGTGATTTGCTCTATGGAACCTTCAGTCAACCTGGAAGTTGAGTTGACAGTTACCAAAGGAAGAGGTTATGTGCCTGCGGATAGTAGTGTCGATAAAAATGCCGCGATTGGAGTGATTCCGGTCGATGCAATCTATACTCCGATTAAGAATGTCGCCTACAAAATATCAAATACTAGAGTAGGACAAAGAACTGATTTTGAAAAACTTGACTTTACCATCACTACAGATGGAACAGTTCATCCCGAAGATGCTATCAAGGACGCTTCGAGAATCCTTATTCAGCATCTAATGTTAATCACAGATGAAAACATCTCCTTCGAGGACTCTAATACGAAGAAAGAAGATGTCGTAGACGAGCACATACTCCATATGCGCAAGTTATTGAAAACTCCTCTTGAGGACCTGGATTTATCCGTTAGAGCATATAATTGTTTAAAAGCGGCCAAAATCAATACGTTAGGTGAACTCGTACAATACGAAACCCATGAGTTGTTGAAGTTTAGAAATTTTGGAAAAAAATCACTTGTTGAGATTGAAGAATTACTTCAGGTGAAAGGATTGACCTTTGGTATGGATTTATCCAAATATCAACTGGGTGACGATCAATAATATATTAATTGTTGCAATAACTGAAAGGTGTTGCGAAGTACACTAAATTGTAAACCATGAGACACGGTAAAAAGCATAACCATCTGGGAAGGAAAAAAGGCCACAGAGTGGCTCTTTTACGCAACCTCTCCATCGCTTTAATTGAGCATAAGCGGATTTCGACTACAGTGGCTAAAGCCAAAGCATTAAAACGCTTTATCGAACCACTAATTACGAAATCAAAAACGAATACAACGCACTCAAGAAGAGTTGTGTTTAGCAATCTTCAAAGTAAAAAAGCAGTCATAGAGCTTTTCGGTCCGATTGCGGCTAAAGTAGGTGATCGTCCAGGGGGATACACAAGGGTGATTCGCACCGAATATCGTCATGGTGATGGAGCACCCATGGCCATGATCGAATTGGTAGACTTTAATGAAACTTATAATCCTGCAGCTACTAAAACTTCTCGAAAGCGAACGAGAAGGGGTGGAAGCTCTGGTGATACCTCTAACGTGACTGCAGCACCTGCAGTGGTCAGTCAGGAAGAAGAGTAAAATTTGGTTTCAACAATCAATAAAAGCCTTATATCATTCGATATGAGGCTTTTTTTTTGAAATTCTCTGATCTGGTTATACTAATTCGACAACTCAAATTATATTTGTGAAAACCTAATACTATGAATCTAGATTTTGAGCCATTATCCGCCTTGTTAGTTCTAGAAGACGGAACTGTGTATACTGGGCGATCGATCGGAGCCAAAGGCACCTCTTCCGGTGAACTTTGTTTCAATACTGGGATGACCGGATATCAAGAAATTTTTACAGATCCCTCATACTTCGGTCAGATGATGATTATGACCAATGCCCATATTGGGAACTACGGAGCAAAAAATGATGAGATAGAATCTGATAGAGCCCAAATTCAGGGACTTATTGTCAATGAGTATTGTTCTGTTCCTAGTAGACCGCTCTCCGATGGAAGTCTTCAAGACTACCTGGAAGAGCAATCAGTTGTTGGTATAAGCAATATAGATACGCGCTCTCTAGTACGTAAAATTCGTTCCGAAGGTGCGATGAATGCCATTCTGTCATCTGAGATAGATAATGTTGATGAGTTAAAGAAACAACTGGCCCAAACGCCTTCCATGGCAGGCTTAGAACTGGCGAGTAAGGTGACTACAGAGGAACCCTATTACTTTGGGAATGATGCTTCTACTTACAGAATAGCTGCGATTGATTATGGTATCAAAAAAAGCATATTACAGCGATTTGTTGAGCGAGATTGCTATGTGAGAGTTTATCCTGCGAACACGCCCTACGAAGAAATCGCAAAGTGGCAGCCCGATGGCTATTTTTTATCTAATGGTCCTGGAGATCCTGCAGCTATGGAGTATGCGGTTAAAGAAATTAAGAAAATGCTTAAGGATAATGTTCCCATTTTTGGGATCTGTCTGGGACATCAACTCCTCGGCTTAGCTCTTGGAATTCCTACATATAAAATGCATCATGGCCATCGCGGGATTAATCATCCAGTGTTGAATGTAGTGACCGGCAAGGGGGAAATTACATCTCAAAACCATGGTTTTGGTATAGAAAGTACGGCGATTGAACAGCATATGGATAAAGTGGAAACTACCCATTTGAACCTAAATGATAATACCGTGGAGGGATTTAAAGTAAAGGGAAAACGCGCCTTCTCCATTCAATACCATCCAGAGGCTTCTCCAGGGCCTCATGATAGCCGGTATCTATTCGATGAATTTATTGATTTGCTATAAATTAAAGCTATGAGCTTGATTATTGATATTTCTGCACGAGAAATCCTGGACTCCAGAGGGAACCCTACCATTGAAGTGGAGGTGATGACTGAATCTGGAGTGATTGGAAGAGCCGCAGTTCCTTCAGGAGCCTCAACCGGTCAATTTGAGGCACTTGAATTGCGAGATAACGATATGCGCAGGTATAACGGAAAAGGTGTTCTTGCGGCTTGTGATATTGTAGAGAACGAAATAGCTGAGATTGTTGAGGGAATGTACGTGCATGATCAAAGAGATATTGATCTCAGTATGATTGAAGCGGATGGTACAGATAACAAATCTAAATTTGGAGCGAATGCGATGTTGGGCGTATCTCTGGCAGTTGCGAGAGCTGGAGCTAAAGATCTCGGACGTCCACTGTATGAATACATTGGGGGGATTCACGCGCACACCCTTCCGGTTCCCATGATGAATATATTGAATGGAGGTTCGCATGCCGATAATAGTATAGATTTTCAGGAATTTATGGTCGTGCCTGCTAACGCAGACTCTTTTAGAGAAGCCCTGAGAATGGGGACCGAAGTGTTTCACAGCCTGAAAGCAGAGCTCAAAAAAATGAATCACAGTACAAATGTTGGCGATGAAGGTGGATTTGCTCCCAATTTGACATCCAATAAAGAAGCAATAGATACAGTGATGATGGCCATAGAGTCTGCCGGGTATAGCCCGGGAAAAGATCTTTGGATCGCTATGGATGCAGCGGCTTCTGAATTCTATGACCGAGATAGTGGAAAGTACATTCTTTCTTCTACCGGGGATAAACTGACTGCAGATGAGTTGATTGCTTATTGGAGTGAATGGGTTGACCAATATCCCATATTTTCTATTGAGGATGGACTCTATGAAGATGATTGGACGGCATGGAAAAATATGACTACCCAATTGGGAAGTAAATGTCAATTGGTAGGGGACGATCTTTTCGTCACAAATACCCGCAGATTGCTGAAGGGCATCAATGAAGGTGTAGCCAACTCCATTTTGGTTAAGGTGAATCAAATCGGAACATTGACAGAGACAATAGAAGCAGTGGAAATGGCGCACAGGAGTGGATATACATCCGTTATTTCTCATCGCTCTGGTGAAACAGAGGATACCACCATCGCTCATCTTTCCGTGGCACTGAACTCGGGTCAAATCAAAACGGGATCTGCCAGTCGGTCAGATCGGACGGCCAAATACAACGAATTGTTACGAATTGAAGAGTTTTTAGCTAATTCTGGAAAATATATGGGCCTGAGTGTAGTACATATGTAAAAAATATTGCATATTTGCTAACATATTATAAAAATATGTAATATGTTAAGCAGATTTCTAGCCTGGAAAGCACAAAAACGCCCCTGGATCAATCGCTACACGATTGTCATTTTTCTCTTTGTCATATGGATGAGTGTGTTTGATAGGCACGATATTTTTACTCATATTTTTCTCCACCAGAAGGTAAAAGAACTACAAGAAGAAAAACGCATGTACGAAAGAGGAATTGAAGAAACCCAAGTCCTCAAGGATCGGATTAATAATGATGTTGAAAAGTTTGCAAGGGAGAAGTACTATATGCATCGCTCTGATGAGGAGGTCTTTATAATTCGGACTTCAGATTAGATAGATGCCATTACAGTTTTTACATTCTATCACTTTCATTTAATTGAATAGTCTTCCAAAAATATTTATATTCGGGCATCTTTTGAATAAAACTCAATACGCATGTCGATACTTGTCAATAAAGACTCAAGAATAGTAGTTCAGGGCTTTACCGGAAATGAAGGATCCTTTCACGCTGGACAAATGATTGAATACGGCACCACAGTTGTCGGTGGGGTTACTCCGGGAAAAGGAGGCCAAACGCATTTAGACCGTCCGGTATTTAATAGTGTTCAAGATGCGGTCGATCAGGAAGGGGCTGACGTCTCTTTGATCTTTGTACCCCCAGCCTTTGCCGCGGATGCTATTATGGAAGCAGCCGAAGCTGGAATAGGCGTTATTGTCGCTATCACCGAAGGCATTCCCGTACAGGATATGGTGAAGGTCAAAGAGTTCCTTAAGAGTTTTGACACCACGCTGATTGGTCCGAATTGTCCTGGAATTATTACTCCCGGTGAAGCAAAAGTTGGCATTATGCCAGGCTTCATTCACAGAAAAGGTCGCATTGGTATCGTTTCTCGCTCGGGTACATTGACCTATGAGGCAGTCGATCAGGTCACGAAAGCAGGCATGGGACAATCCACATGTATTGGAATTGGAGGAGATCCCATCGTCGGCACTACCACGAAAGAGGCCGTTGAGATGTTTATGGCAGATGAGGACACAGATGGTATCGTTATGATTGGGGAAATTGGTGGAGGAATGGAGGCCGAAGCCGCGCATTGGATTAAGGAAAATGCCACCAAGCCCGTTGTAGGCTTTATTGCCGGACAGACGGCACCTAAAGGAAGAACTATGGGGCATGCCGGGGCCATTGTTGGAGGTGAAGATGACACCGCATCCGCTAAGATGAAAATCATGAAGGCCTGTGGAATTCACGTCGTTGAATCTCCCGCTAAAATCGGGATTACAATGAAAGAAGCGCTAGAGAAATAGTCTGCTGATTTACAAAATATTTTTTTGGGGGTATCCTCTCGGGCCGAGAAGATACCCTTTCTTTATTTAGGTACTTAGAGCCACTTCCTCTTCTTCAAGGCCATTTTCGGCCCTCGAGGTCGGGCTCTGCGGGGGTCCGCGTTCGCTTCCGTCCCGGCCCCAAGAGTGTGTTCGCATCTGACCTTTCTAGAGATCCCAGTATAGAACAGCTCGAGTAAGAAGCACAAGTGAGCGTTATATGGGCCGTGACTGCTTCGCACCCCTACGATCCCTTACCCGCTATTAGGAGGAGGTTGAAATTTTGCATGCCACAGAAAAAATATCTCTACCTTAGGGATATAAAATAGTAAAGTATGGATACATTTTTTAAAGCAGCTATAGAAGAGGCCCGACTCGGAGCATCTGAAGGGGGCGTACCCATAGGAAGTGTCTTGGTGCACGAGGGAAAAATTTTAGGCCGGGGCCACAATCAACGGGCGCAGAAAGGCAGTACGATTCTACATGCTGAGATGCACGCATTAGAGTCCGCTGGACGTCAATCAGCTCGCATATATCGGGAATGTACAATGTATACTACCTTATCTCCCTGTTCCATGTGTTCGGGAGCTATCGTTTTGTACGGTATTCCCCGGGTAGTTATTGGAGAGAATCAAACCTTTATGGGGGAAGAAGAGTGGTTAAAAGAAAGAGGTGTGAAAATTGATGTGCTCAATGATAAGGAATGCATTGAGCTCATGAGAGCTTTTATCCAAAAGCGGCCGGACTTATGGAACGAAGATATTGGAGAAGAGGACTAAGACACCGTCTTTGTATCCTTATTTCTGATGCCAGTTTATTGGCGCTGTCGGAGTTCAACGCAGTGGGAAAGCGGCCGGAGGCCGAAAGCGTGAGGTGCCTGAAGGGTGCTGAAGCCGCAGGCGTCCAGCAGTCCGCTGTAGAGACCTGCAGCGGACGGAGCGGAAAGCGAACCCCGAAAGGGACCGACCCTCACTGGTCCTGAGTAAAGTCGAAGGACCAGTGAGGGTCACGCCCAAAATATATGGCCTAAATGACTAATCACGGTTTGAATCCTTATTATTTTTAGCGCTTCTCCTCGCTGTCCCCGACAAATATTCGGGATCGACGACCAATAAACCAAAAGACTCACAATCTTCTTTGGTTTGCTTGGCATGATGGCGGCCGTGTGCACGCAAAATAGCTCTGCTATATTTACTATCCAATTGCTTAAACCATTTGAACCGCCGATGAATATAGACGTCGTGGATCAAAAAGTAAGTGATGCCATAGAGAGAAATTCCAATGCCGACAAACAACGCCCAAAGGTGGGTTGTGGAGGTACCCAGAATATAGAAAAAGGCTGAGGGGATGGCAAAAACCAAGAAAAACAGATCATTCCGCTCAAAAAACCCTTCTTTATCGTGATGGGGTTTGTGATGGTCCCTATGCCAACTCCAAAGCGGGCCGTGCATGACATATTTATGTGTAAACCAAGCCATAAATTCCATTCCAATATAGGCTAGGAGCGTGATACCAATATATTTCAGTGCAATCATAGGTAGAATATGTATAGGCTTCCAAAAAATATAAAAAGCCAGATGTATACGTAAATAACAACCCAATGATACGACTTGTTCCCCCAGAATTGGTAAATCGCGGAAAAGAGTGCAGCGAGAATCCACCAGGAAATAAAATTGCTAGGGGGAATGTCCTCTTGTGTCCAGTTCCACATATTGAAAGCGACGGCGATTGGTTCAATAAGTAAGTCGAGCAAAACGGCAAAAGTTGCAGAGAGGATGGTGATGCCTAGTGGAGAAAATCGGGGCGCTACGGCCCTTGCGAAGTGGACTGTACCCACGATAACTAGTACCCAATTAATGCCGATGAGTAGGGGAGTACCGGCAATTTTTGGTCCGAGTATGGGGCCGTAGTGGTAATTTCCAAAAGGAAATCCAGTTTTGACTCCTAGAATTTCAACACCCAGACCAGCGAGGTAGATACTGACTAGAGCAAAGATAAGTCGCGGATGCCATGGGCCGACATACAGTAGAACTATGGCTGTAGCTAAAAGGAGTTGCATAGGAGTGAGGGCAATTATGTTTTCGTTTCCAAAAATGAGTATTTGACTCAATCCCACAGCATACATAATGCTAATGAAAACGATTGCTAAATAGGAGTGATATTTTAGGAAAAATTGCTTCACGAGCGGTCCATTTCACTTGAGGTTATTTTCGCTGAAAGAAGGCAGAGCGGAATGCCTCCTCCGGGATGCACACTGCCTCCGCAAAAGTACAAGTTTTTAATTTTGGGATGAAAATTAGGATGTCGATTGAAGGCAGACATCATATCATTAGATGCACTTCCATAAAGTGCCCCGCGAAAGGAAGAGGTGTCTTGTTGGATTTGTAGGGGCGTCCAGACCTTTTCTACTTCAATATCTTTTTCAATGTCTCGTCCCAGACATTGGCGGATTTTTTCCAGCGCGTGTATTTTGATCTGTGGCTGCAGTGCCTCCCAGTCCTGATCTTGATGGTGGGGTGCGTTAATCATGACAAACCAGTTTTCGCCCATTCTGGGTGCTTCGCCCGGTATAACTTTCGAAGTAATATTGATGTAAACGGTTGGGTCGGCTGACATTCTTCCCTCACTAATTGCAGTAAACTCCTCTTTATAATCATCAGAGAATAGAATATTATGGAGTCCCAGCTCAGGAATAGCTCGTGAAATACCCCAATAAAAAATAAATGCTGAAGATGAGCGCTCTTCTCTCTGAAGTTGTCGAGGCAGGGGGAGATCCGGCAATAATTGATGGTAGGTGGGATGAATATCCATATTGCTAATTACGCTATCTGCAGGCAGTGTTTCCCCGCCAACCAGAATCCCAGTGACAGCTCTGTCATTATGATAAATGCGCTCTACTTTTTGATTCCAATGGTATGTAACGCCCAGGTTTTGTCCTAATTCATACAACGACTGGGCGATGCTATACATGCCTTTGTTGGGAAGAAAGGTACCCTGATTGTGCTCAAAATGTGGAATGACAGACATCATGCCAGAAGTTTGGTAGGGATCTGAGCCATTGTAAGTGGCGTACCGATCAAAGAGTTGGACTAATTTAGGATGGGAAAAGAAACTCTTGTTGAATTTGTGTAGTGATGAGAAGAGACCGTATCGAAAGAGACCTGGAATAGCAGTTAAAACGTCTTTTCGCCACCAGCTTTCTGAGCGATGCAGACTACGATCTAAAAATATACGCCCTACCTTGTCATACTTCCATTCACTGTGTCTTAAATATTGTTTTATCTGGCCTACTTCAGTCCCCAGAGCTTCCTCTACATTTTTCTCAAAGTCTTCGAGCCTGGCAGATGCTGTAAAGCGTGTGTCATCGCTCCAGAAGTATCGACAAGACTCCTCCATTTTTTTGTAACGGAAGTAATCAGTACTGTTTTTACCGGCTAAACGGAAGAGTTCATCCATGTATTCCGGTTGAGTAAATAGAGATGGGCCTCCATCGAAGCGATATCCACCAAGTTCAAATTGGTGAATTTTTCCACCCGGACTGCCTGCAGCTTCAAACACTTCAACTGTATCACCGGCTACAGCGCGTCTTATGGCAATGGCCAGTCCGGCCACTCCCGATCCGATGACCATCGTTTTATTCGTTTTGGAATATGGATTTGGATTCATTACAGCATGACTCTTTCTCTTGGAAATAAATTGTCTTTTGTTCGCATAAGTGGGATAATGACATAAAAGTCGGTGCCTTTGTTTACTTCCGTTTCAAAATATATTTTTCCGTTGAAGCCTTCGATAATATTTGCACATATTGCCAGTCCCAATCCCGTGCCAGAGCTCTTACTTGTGAAGTTGGGTTTAAACACTTTTTCTCTAACCTCATCGGGGATACCTTTTCCATTATCAGAAACCAGTATAATCGCTGTTTCGTCTTTTTTGTACAGCTTGATGACAATTTCTCCCCGTCGATCTTCGGGAATGGCCTGAATTGAGTTTTTCACTAGATTGCTCATCACCCGAAGTAAGTGATCTTTGTCAGCGAACACTCTAATTTCATCTATAGGGACAAATAACTGAATGTCCATATCTTCTCGTTTGCGGAACAAGTCGTGAATTGAGGCTACAATTTCATTCAGCGGAACCACGCGATTCTCAGGTTCAGGCATTTTGGCAAAACTTGAAAATTCACTAGCGATGCGATTGAGATTATCTATTTGTTCGATTAAGGTTTGACTTACTTTTCTAAATAATTCTTCTTTATTAGGACTGTCCTGATCAATTGCCAACTGCAAATGTTGTAATGAAAGTTTCATGGGAGTCAACGGGTTTTTTATTTCGTGGGCCACTTGTTTAGCCATTTCTCTCCAGGCAGTCTCCCGCTCAGTTGCTGCCAACATTTTTGCACTTTCTTCCAATTGTAAAATCATGCGATTATAATCGCTAATGAGTTCTCCTAACTCGTCCTTTTGCTTCCAGTCTAGCGGGATATTTTTTTTGCCAAGTTTTAGGGATTTTAGTCGCTCGCTCAATACTTTGAGTGGCGCCGTGATTGAGTTTGAAATAGCAACAGCAATCCCACCGGCTAATACAAACAAGAAAACATAAATATTGAGTAAGGTGGAGATAAACTGTCCAAACTCATAATTTAAATTCATGCTTTCAGAGGCAATATTGTATTGAGCAATGGCTTTTAACTTGCCATCTACCAGAACGGGATGGTAAATTTTTCCTTTTCTCATTGCGAATCTTTTGTCTCTGAAATTGGGCATACTCAGACTTTCAAAGGGGAGTAGAGGTTCTCCTTCTCCAAAAATTTTTCTCCCTCTGGGGTTATATAGGTTGCCCGAAGTACGGTGCTGGACTTGGTTCTGTTGAAAAGCAGAATCGATCTCAAGAGCGGGTTGGCTCTCAAGTTGATCTACCAGATCATCTATGGCGGCTGATGTTACAGCAACGGCAACCTGTTCTACTTGTTTTTGACCTTGTTGTTGAAAGTAGAAGTAAGTTACCCAGGCTATCATGAGAAAAGAGCCCACAGTAACAGCTAAAATATAGTATTGAATTCGTTTGCGAAGGCTAGGTATCGCAGACCAATAGAAATGCCATTCAGCGGGAAGCAACTCAAATGTATTATTGAGGATGAGGAGTAAAAGTGTAAATAGGACCCAAAGGACAAATAAAAATGCATACAGGGAAATGGGCTGGGTGATTCCCTTTTGATTTTCCATAATCAGGTATTGCACTTCCTCGATTTGAGCAACGAGATAGCTTCGCTCTCCTATGGATATGTTTAACATTTGTCCTTCATTGGGAGTTACGTCCAATGGATAGGTCCGAGGTAAAAACTGCCCTTTGGAAAAGGATCTTTCCCCCTGTTCATAACGAGCAATAGAAAAGTGATTGGATTGATTCTCCGGTGGTTGTCCTGTTTCCACCCATTCCTGTAAATATCTTTCTTTTTCGTATGTAAATCGATCGCGGCTAAATGAAAAAATAAGCAGAGAGGTGCAGCCCGCTAATACTGTTAACCAAATGAACGGCCAGGTTAAGCCTCCGGATACATTTTCTGTAAATAAATCCAGGAGAATGATAATAATAAACGCTACGATGAAAAAGGCAAAGGGGTGTACGCTAATTGGAAAATAGAGGACCAGAGGTAAAAAGATACTTCCTGCCGCAAGAAGTAATAGTAGCTTTTTGTCTAGAGATAACCCTGTTTGAACAATCCGTCGGTGCATTCGATAGGTTGCGATGAATAAGGTAGAAACAAATAGGACGATGCAACCATACCAAAAAATATTTTGCCATTGCCAATATAGAATACTACTCGGGTCTGGAGCGGGTATCATATAGAGGATTGTATGCCGGATTACAGCAGCGGCAAAGAAAAAGGTCACTAATATTGAGAGAAAATAGAAGAAGGTGAGTCCCTGGCTCCCAAAATGTTTTTTAGTCCAACGTGGCCCACATTGTAGCGGATGTGGACAAATTGCAATTAGAAATGAAAGTAGAGCTATATTAGATACCCATTCCCATTGATGAGAAAAATGGAGATCCGAAGGATGATCTATAAAAATTGCTTTTATCCCCACGGGTAATTCAGGATTGTACCAGAATAGTGCAAATTTTACAAGAAGAATAAAAAACAGAATACATCCAGCACGAGCGAAATTGGAGTATTTCTTTTTCGTAGTCCACCAGTAGATGAAACCAATGGATGCTAAGAGGAATAGTATGAAAGAGCTCCAGGACATCACTTGCAAAATATTCCGATCTCCAGTATATATAGGAAGCAGGAGTGATCGATTCATTTTCTGACTATATACTTCGTACTGCTTTGCTCCCGCTTCATCGAGCAATCCTACATGCTGATACCCTACGGCTGATGTCGGAATCCAGCGGTAGAAGTAGACATGTTCAAGTTCAAGACAATAAAGGAAAATATCCGTTTCTCTCTCTTTTACTAATTGCCAGGGATTCTCTTTAGCGCACTTTGTTAAGAAATCATTGATTGGCCAACGGTGATCACTCCAGTACACCCACTGACTGTCCATTTTATTGAAGATCGCATACTCTGTAGGAGAGGGTTTTTGGTCCAGGAGCCTTTTTACTTCCGCAAATGAAATTGTATCAGACAGCTGAGAATCCCAGCGATCGATTTCTTGAGGAGTGGGGGTGAGAGATTGTAACTTCCGGTCTAGTTCATCTCCCATCTGTTTTATCTCAGAAGCCTTGGGTAACTCACTTACTTTTTGGTCAAGCCAAAGACCTGCCATTAAGCAAAGTGCGATAAGGAGGACAACAGCTAAAGGTTGAGTATTGTCCTTAGCCGCTAAATTTGAGAGTCGAAAGTGGCTCATGGCAGAAATATTTCCTTTCAAAGGTAAATCATATTAGCATAAAATATTATATTTAAAGGGTTTTTCTTTGTTTTGGCTGCTTTTTAGGACTTTGAGGATTTGAATCTTTGTAACAATTGGCCTGGCATTATTCCTTACCAACTTACCCGGAGAGATTTCACAATCTTTATGAATCACTCATATTTAAAATATTTTTGGGCTCTATGAAAGTATGCTGTGTAAAGGATTTACCTTTTTTTTATAGAAATAATTGTGAATAGTGTTGAGATATATTGCAAGCCGGGAACCTCGAGAAGGCATGACCGTGTTATAGAACCAGTTTACTGAGTCTGTCGCCTCGAAAGGGGAGGAAAGTCCGGACAACGCAGGGCACTGCACCGTGGAAATCACGGGATTTTTTCATCTTAATTGATGAAGGGATACAGAGAGTGTCACAGAAACTAAACCGTCACGCTCAGGCGTGATAAGGGTGAAACTGTGCGGTAAGAGCGCACATGTCTGTGGAGTAATTTACAGATAGGATAAACCTTGCAGGTTGCAATGCCACATATACTTCGGTTTGAAATCGGCCCGATTGATTCTGTTCGCAGAAGCCGTTGGGGGTAGGCAGCGTTAGATAAATGACAGACACTCGAAAGGGTTACAGAATCCGGCTTATGATGTAAATTTTAAAAAAAGGGGAAGCAATTCCCCTTTTTTTGTTTACAGCCAAATTCAGAAAGAAAATTTACAGCACTTGTGGAACTGTCTTGGAAAGAGTCTGACAGACAATTTGAAGAGTTGAAATGCAAAGTAAGTGAGCATTTAGCTCTTTTACTGTCTGGAGGATCCTCCCACATTTTCACCAGTAAACACACTCATATCAAAACCAACGCCGACGCGTAAGGTATTGGCCAGAGGATTCGGTCTTGCAGAGGTTGAAACCAAATAGGACATATCTAAGGCAAACCCATTGTAAACAAATCCAAAACCAAAAGTGAGGAACTTTCTATTCCCTTTTGTTACATGTTCATTAAAATATCCCATTCGAACGGCAAAGACTTTATCGTACCAATACTCCATTCCCAAGGTCCAGGTCACCTCCCGCATTTCTTCAGAGAATCCATTGGGCGCATCTGAAAATGAGTTCAAGACACCGCTAAAGAGACTTTGATCTCTCCATGCGGGAATGCCGTCCTCTGTTACTTCGATAGAGTCTCCAAGTGCAGGGGAAGGAACGAGGAATTTATTTGCCTGACCAACAAAGGTTAAGCTGTTATAATCGTCCAGATCAATAGTGTAAGCCGCCCCTAAAGATAAGTTCGTAGGGATAAAATCACCTACTGCCGATTGTGTGTAGCTAATTTTCGTACCTAAATTTGAAATGGCTAATCCGAGAGTGAGTCGCTCGTTTCTGCTAAACTCTGTTTGGTATTGCATTCCGATATCCGCCGCAATTGATCGACCGGCATTAATTTCTACTGTTCCGATCGTTTGTCCACTTGCCAGATTGGAATAGATGTATTTTCCTGCTACAGACATCGAAAAGTTTTCGCTGAGTTTTCGGGCATAGGTGGCAGCAATCTCCCATTCTCTTGGAAAGCCAGTACCCGTTGACTGTGCGTTCTCATTAAGAAAAGCAATTTCACCCATGGAAAAATACTTTAGAGATAGACCAAAAGCTTGAACATCATCTGGTTTGTAATACCCGTTGATATAGGCCAAATAAACATCTCCTACGATATTTCTAAGCCAAGGGGTGTAGGTAAATGAGACACCAAAATCTTCTTCAGAAAAAGCTAATGCCGAACCATTGTGGTGCAGACTATTGGCTGTTCCACTGAGAGCTACTCCTGCATCTCCAAGTCCTCCAGATCTTGCATCCGGAGTAATCGCAAGGAAGGGGACAGCAGTATAAACGGGATTGGGGCAGGGTTGGTCTGTTCCAGGAACCTGGAAAGAGCCCGTTGCTAAATTGTATTCACACTGAGCAGAAACTTCAGCCATGCTTAGCCAGCATAGAGCAGCTAAGAACATGGATACGCCTGTAATTCTCATAAGGTTATTTTAGTTGTACAGCTGCAAATATATAGAATACGCTGTAATATTATCCATTATATTCTAATCAACTTTAAAACGGGGCTATGTAGTACCTCGCCGGAATCATTTTTTTTCATTTTGAGTCGGCAATAATAGTAGCCGCTCAGCACACTATGGTTGCCTTGACTTCCTGGGCGCCATTTCAGGCAGGATATTTCACTTCCTTTCAATAGAAAATCAACCGGCACTTCATCTACTATCTGACCTATGGAGTTGAAAACCTGTAACTTGCCCTCATAATCTCCTACGGGAAGTTTTGATTTGATTCGAAAGCACACCTCTTCTACGAATGGATTAGGATAAGCTGAAATTTCAAAAATATCATTTTCATCTTGATCAACGACGTAAAAATGAATTTCAGCTTCCGCTTTAAGTCCCAAAATATTCCATGCCCTTACTTTAAGAGAATGATACCCTGGGCTTAAGTTTTTTAGGGGATAGAAAATTGTGCCACTGCGCTGATCATCAAATCGAGGCTCATAAAAACTATTCAGAACGATTGGGGCTGCGGTCTTACCATCCAAAATCCCAACGATCTCCTGACCTAAGGTGTTATTACTTAAATTAATTCCCAGAGAATCGAATAACTCGACATACATCATGGGATTAGGACCGACGCGATCACCCACATTAAACATATCATTTTCGAGATAAAGCTGAACAGAAGGAGGACTATTTGTGTAAAGAGTATCATTGGGTATCCCACCTATATAGAAGTTCGTAAACGCGCCCCGAGCATTATCTTCTGTGGAAGTAGTTTTAGCGAAGTAACTAATTTTCCCCTTTTCAATTGACTCATCAATTGATTTTGGAACCGTCATGTTGAATTCAAATTGTCCACCTTCTACTTTGACTTTGCCTTTCCAAAGGATATTTTCCTGTACAAAATAGGTTTTTACATAAGAGTCTGAGGACTGCCCGAGAGTTTCCCTTTCTTGTACCTTGTCATACAATGTTGGTTCGATTACACCATTATAATTTTCCGCTGGTAAGCCATCAGGTCCAGCAATATACCCCTGGACCTTCACCTTTTCAAGCGGGCGGATAGTGTCAGCATAAAGTTGAGCATTAAAGTCATTGAAAGAAGTTGTAACTACCTGGTATCGGGGTATAGCTAATTGCAGTGTGGGATCCCCTAGAAGCGTATATTTTCTGGCATTATCTCTAAGCGTGTCATCTCTATTGGCATTTTTTGCCTCAGTAAGGATCTTACCAATAGGCCAATAGCTCGTTGAATCAGACATAAAAAGCTGATCGAAGGTTGAGGCGGTCAATCTTCGATTTGAAGTTGCGTATACCGGTCTAGAAGTCGTAAATAAAGCAATGGCTCCGCCATCCCCTTTCGATACTAATATTTCTCCAGTGGATTCTAGAGAGGGATCATCAAAAGTAGCAAAGGTACAAGTTGCTGTAATAAACAGAGGCAATTTATCTTGGTTGGTCCAGGATTGCACTTGATCATTGGTTAGGACCCTTTCTGAAGCCCATCCGAAAGGGCCTCCATGACCTAAATAGTTAACGACCAAACAACCTTTTTGAATCGCCTCATTTAATTTCTCAGTTGCTTCAGTAAACCTGACTCCACCAGCGCCACTTTCGCGATTGTAAGTGTCAAAATATATTTTTTCTAAATTGATGCTCGAATCCTTTCGCGTTCTTTCGGCAATATAATCAGCGTCTATCATGTGACGGTTATTGTCTCCATCATCTGCTAAAAACACAAACCGCGTTTGCCAATCTCCACGAGTTTCAGCATTCGTATCATACCGTATGATTTTATCCACAAGGGTATGAGCTTCGGATAGCGTTCTCGCAGGCAATCGACCGACATTTATAGAAAGAGCTCCCACTAAATCACCTCCCTGCGATGGCTTTAACAATGCAAAATAATCATCAGTGGGATAGCCAAAAATAGGACTCATGGATTCGTCCGTTTCATAAGTAGGGACGAAGTTATAATCCGGATTGTTCTTGTTAATATGTCTGTAGTCAAAGGAGGCGGCACCAAATAACAAAAGGTATTCGAATTTCTCACTTTTCTCGTAAAGGTACTTAGCGAAATCTCTAATAGCCGTGGGGTCTTCTTTGCCGCCACTAAACTCATTGTAAATTTGTTGGATGTTAGCCTTTTCGACGTGCATGTTTGAGTGATTAACTCTATGGTCGACCCAACGATCTACTGCTCCTTCTAAAAAATCAGGGTAAACGACAAGGCATTCTGGGGTTGGTATGCTTTTGAGACTTTGATTAGCAATCTTCTGAACAAATTTCGGCCGAGGGAAATCATTAGAAGGGTTGAAACTAATATATCGGGGGCTGATTTGATTCCCGAAATCCAGAAATTCTAATCGGTTAGCTGAATTACTCAAGGGGATTTCATAATAATTAGGGAATTGAGAGATATTAAGGAGTCGCGCCGTGGTGTTATTTTCGGGATTTTCTAATGATATTTTATTAAGTCCGGACGTAGATTTTGGCACAAAAAACTCCCTTCTTTGGGAAGGTGCTATACTCGGGGTATAGAAATTCAGCGTGATATAATCTAACCAGGCCAAATCGTTGCCGGAAGATGGAAGAAAATCAAAGCTGAGTTGTTCTAGCTTGTCTATAATGAAAAAGTCTCTGTCAGAAGCGAGGAATGCAACTCTGCTTTCAGATTTGTCCAGATTCGTGCCATTGATGTCATAGGTCTTGACATTTTCATTAATTCGCACCCTTAATCGCGTTGAGTTTGCAGATCGAGCGGCGAAGTTAAAGGAAAGGTGCACGGGTTCTTGTGTTGAGAGTTTCGGGAGCGGCGCGAAACTGGAAACAAAGTCTTGTTGATTATTCAGTGAAAAAGACTCACCAAACCATTGTTTACCAGTACCGTGGTTTGCAACATTGAGGTCTTGCAGATTAACTAATTCGCGCTCGTGATGTCGAAACTGCAGTACTTCAGTGAAAACTCTTTCGGGAACTCCTTGTGTGTTTTGAACAGCAATTGGTGTTCTTTTAATTCCAGGTCCTACTTGAACAAACAGATAATTGTTAAAATCATAAGGGTTTGCTACCTGCTCAACCAACTGGTCACCACTGACAAAAACGTCATGAGGCCCAGGGGCATAAAAAACTAATTTATCTCCAGAGTCAAAACTATTATCATCCAGTCCTATTCCTAAAGTAGGAAGTTCAATGGGATCTAAAGTTCGTGGTGCACTGTTTGGGCCGGGAACGGTTCCGCCTCCCTGTGACAAAATTCTAACGTTATCACCTTGAATAGAAGAATTTGGGATGTTCAGGTGTTGGGTTAAATCAGAAAATGTTAACTGGTAAATTCCAGAGGTTGAATACTCTACTTTATATAATTCTCCATGATTCAGGTTGGAAGAGTTAACGTCAGGTTGAGCCCCGAGAGAAGCGATGCTAAAAATAAATAATATCGCTATAAAAACCTTTTGCTGCATTGGTACCATGATTGTAATTTACGAAAACTTAGTTATAATTATAACGATTTTCAATGTCAAAACGTTGAATAGTGAGTAGACATTACAAATAAACTCTAATTATTTTCATAAACTTGTACTCAGATATAAAGTGTCACACTATTTTGGAGAAAAGGAAACAACTAGCTGGGGTTTTTTGCAGGATGTTATTGCGGATGTGTCTTGTAACGTTTATTGCCTTAATCTTTGGAATGAATGGAGGTGTAATGGCCCAAGATCCTATTTTCAGCCAATTTTATTTTGCACCTACACAGTTGAATCCCGCCTTCGTGGGAAACTCACGAGGCCCTAATTTTGGTCTTAATTATAGAAATCAGTGGCCCTCGATGCCTAACGCCTACACCACATATGCAGTTTCATATGATCAGTTTTTCGAATCCTATAATAGTGGTATAGGAATGATATTGATGTCTGATAATGCCGGAGATGGCATTTTGACTACAAACAAAGTTGCTCTGCAGTACAGTTACAGGGGGCAACTTAACCAAGATCTTTTTTTAAAGGGGGGGATAGAGTTCGCCTTTGTACAGAATAATTTAGCTTGGGAAAAGCTTGTTTTCTTTGATCAGCTAGATCCCGAATTCGGATCTACAACTTCCGGAGGAACGACATTACCCACATCTGAAGTGCCTCCTGAGTCAACTACAGTTTTTTATCCAGATATATCCTTTGGCCTCGCCCTATATTCCCCTATTTTTTATGGCGGTGTTGTTTTGCATCATATGAACAATCCATCGAATAGTTTTTACTCTGACGCAAATCCCCTGCATTCCGGTGTTCCCATCCGGTGGACGCTTCACGGCGGAGCTCAGTTAACTTCGGGCGGAAAAAATGCAAGAGCAGGCGCGCCTTTCTTATCGCCCAATTTTATTTTTGCGAATCAAGGACCATTTAAGCAATTGAATTTGGGATTGCATGGGGGAGTGGGGTCGATATTTGGAGGATTGGCTTTTCGTCATTCCTGGACAATCCCAGATGCTGTGATTATTTCTTTTGGCGTTAGGACGGGAAGTATGAGAATAGGTTATAGCTTTGATTACACTGTTTCTTCTCTCGGGATAAGTACTGGAGGTGCCCATGAAATAGGAGTGCAATACCGTATAGAGAGAGAGAATCGTGTGAATTATAATGATTGTTTTGGTTTATTTCGCTGATCAAAACAATCTGATATTTTTTTTAGCGTTAAAACATAGAATTTTGTAGTAGGAATAGATTTGTTATATTTGACGTTCCTTAAAAAAGTGTTGGAAGCATGAAATTAACCAGAATCACATTATTAGCAGCCCTAAGCTTAATCCTGTTATGGACAGGATGTAAGAAATCTGAACGATCGTTAACAACCGGTTGGAAATACAACGACGCAGAGTGGGGGGGGTATGAAAAACCCGATTTTGAAGAGCAAGAAACCGGTCCTAATTTGGTTTTAATCCCTGGGGGTACATTTGCCATGGGAACTGTTCAGGAAGATGTAACTTATGAGTGGGACAATCAGCCCCGAAGAGTAACAGTTTCTTCTTTTTACATCGACCAGACTGAAGTACCTAACATGGATTATAGATTCTATACAGAATGGACAAAGCGCCATTTCATAGATAAATATCCAGAAGTTTATTTTGATGCTCTACCTGACTCGCTTGTTTGGCGAGAAGAGTTGGCATTTAATGATCCTTTGGTATATAATTACTTTAGGTTTCCAGCATACAACGATTATCCTGTTGTGGGTGTGAGTTGGTTGCAAGCAGAAGCGTTTTGTAAATGGAGATCCGATCGCGTGAACGAAACGATAATGATCGAGAGAGGAATTTTTAATCCGCCTGGAGAAGCAGGTGGTGATAGTTCTGATTTCTTTACTACAGAAGCTTATTATGCGGGTCAATATGAGGGAAATGTCAGATCTAATTTGGAGAATGTAAGGACTGGTGGCGAGAGAAATGTTAGAAAAACAGATGGTATATTATTACCTGAATACCGTTTGCCTACAGAAGCAGAGTGGGAATATGCAGCTTTATCACTCGTTGGTAATCATAAAGTCGAGGATTCTGAAAATATTACAGATAGGAGGTATTTCCCCTGGGATGGATACACCGCTCGTTATCAAGTTAGAGATAAGTACCAGGGTGATATGTTAGCCAATTTTAAAAGAGATGCTGGGGATTACATGGGAACTGCAGGAAACTTAAATGATAATGCAGCAATACCAGCACCAGTAAGGTCTTACTATCCTAATGATTTTGGATTGTATAATATGGCAGGTAATGTGAGTGAGTGGGTAGCAGATGTATATCGTCCACTGACCAATGAAACAGTGAGAGATGCCGAAAACCATGATTTAAATCCATTTCGAGGCAACGATTTCAAAGTTCGTGTCAGAGATGAAGAAGGAAATCTTGTAGAGAAAGACTCATTGGGTAGGATTCCTAGAAAAGCTCAAAGTGAAGAAGTTCTGGAGGGAAGAAGAAACTACAGAAAAGCAAATTTGAAAGATTTCCGAGATGGAGACAGTGAATATGTTGTTTACGATACAGGTGAGAATACCTTAATCAGTGACAAATCTAGAGTGATAAAGGGAGGTTCATGGGCTGATCGTCTCTACTGGTTATCTCCGGGAACTCGAAAATATTGGCATGAAGAAAAAGCTTCTAGTACAATAGGATTTAGATGTGCGATGAATCGCTTGGGTTCTAACACAAATGATGGGAAAGCTGGAAACTTTTTCAAGTCCCGTGCAAACAAAGTAGATAGAAGCAGGTAAATATTCTGCTTGTGTCAATACAAAAACTAAGGCCCGAATTCATTTATGAATTGGGCCTTTTTTTTATAATTCTCAGGGAATATTAAGTCATGTCTAGTATTGAAAGTCTTTATCAGCTGTATCTTGAATACCCAAAGGTCAGAAAGGATACTCGCTCAGATGTAGAAGGTGCCATCTATTTTGCATTAAAAGGACCACGGTTTGATGGCAACCAGTTTGCCAAAACAGCTCTGGATCAGGGAGCGGCTGCTGTTGTGGTTGATAATCTTGCTAATCTTTCCGAAGGTGATGATCGCGTGATTTACGTTTCAGATGTTCAGACTACTTTGCAGCAATTAGCATCATATCACAGAAACAAATTTCAAGGAAAGGTAATCGCCATTACTGGCTCTAATGGTAAAACTACAACAAAGGAATTGCTTTCGAATGTTTTAAAAAGGAGGTATCGCGTTTCATCGACTCCCGGAAACTATAATAATCATATTGGAATTCCTTTAATGTTACTGGGCACCTCTGCTAATGTAGATTTCGCCGTTGTTGAAATGGGAGCTTCAGCTGTCGGAGAGATTCAGTCCTATTGTAAAATAGTTCGCCCAGAATATGGGATAATAACCAATATTGGGCAGGCTCATTTAGAGGGTTTTGGTGGAATTGAAGGAGTAGTTCGAGGGAAAGGTGAGCTATATGATTATTTAGCTAATAATGATGGTCATGCTTTTTTATGCTCAGATGAGGAATACCTCTATGAGATGGCGGTTGAGCGCGGAGTTAAGAATAAAACCATTTATTTCGATTCAGATATTCCACGTATAATAGAGAATGAGTTTTGTGGTCAATTACTTCAAGAGCATCCCAATATACTTTGTGAGATTCAAGATCAGTCAGGAGATGTGCATTTGCTTTCGTCAAATTTAAACGGAAAATATAACTACAGGAATATTCTCGCTGCATTATCGGTGGGCACCTTTTTTAATGTTCCTTACCCCGAAATGGTCCGTGCGATTCAATTATATAATCCAAATAATAATCGATCTCAGGTTTTTGAACTTGATGATGTTGAGTATGTACTCGATGCATACAACGCTAACCCCACAAGTATGAAGTTGAGTTTAGAGGCTTTTTCAGCATCAAGGAGTAAGGCTAAAGTTTTGGTTATTGGCGATATGTTAGAGCTGGGAAAGTATTCTCAAAGGGCTCATCAGGAGATTGTAGATAGTATAAAAAATTTAAAGAAAATTTCTGCTGTTTTTTTAGTGGGAAAGTGCTTTAAGGAGACGCATACGCCTGAAGGATATTTTAAGTTCAATACCGTAGGGGACTTAAAGAAAGTTTGGAATCCTAAAGACTTTGCGGGAAAATCAGTTTTCTTGAAAGGATCGCGCTCACTGGAATTAGAACGACTTATTGATCAGTAAATCTATAGAATTTTTTAGATTTCATCTTAATCCATAGCACGGTGCAAAGCCTTTACAATGCGAGAAGGCAAGTAATCCCTTTTGCAAAGGTCAAAATCCTTTTCCGAACAAGGCAGATACAAATAAGAACCAGCCGTTGGATTCTCGTATTTTATTTTTACCCATATCCGTCCCGTTTTATTACTCTTAAGAAAAGAGAGCGGTTGATCCACAGAAGAGTTATCAATAACAAATTCTTGTAGGTCTGAATTATTGTATGGTGTTTCATAAACTCGACTATCGGCTCCGTGTATGGAGTACCAAATTGCCTGGCTTAGCCATTCGTAACTCATCCAATCTCTTTTAGCGGGGACATCTAATTGATAGAGAAAAATGAAGCTCATATGAGAAGAAATCGAAGCATATTTCAAAATTTGCAGTGCTTCTTCTGAAGAATAGCCCGACGGATTATTATTAAACTTTGAATTAAAATCTGATTTTTTGAGCACATTGGCATTAAACAAGCAAATGTTTTGATTTCTTAGGATCGGTTCCCACTCCCTTTTATTTTCTCTCATCGCTCCCAGACGATGATATTCAAAATGATTTTTTTCCATTTCGAGAGCATGCGACTTTGGGGTCTTTTGGATTTGCCATCCCATCTCCGAATAGCCCGTGGCAAACATGGATTCTGCATTATTACCAATGTGTGTGCTGTGATTTAGAAAAGGCGTGCTTCCATCAGTAATATGGATTGTGTTAAAAGGCTCAGACTGTTTTTCAAAAGCGTTTACAGTTCGGTCAAAAGCAGCATAAATATCTTTCTCAATGCTTAGAAGTGTATGATGGGGGAGTTCTACACATCTTTGCATGACTAAGGAATGGATGTCCTCATCTTTCATCAAACCTAAATCGACAATTTGAATATTGGTGAAGTGATCAGAAGAAAGGTATAATCTTCTTCGTACTTCCATAAAATGATTAAGGGGTGTTAGAATGTAAAAAGTGGGAAGGTCGAGATTCAGCTTCTCAATATTAAGTTGTATGCGTTTACCTAGAGATGATTCCGGACAGTTTTTTCTTAGTTGAAAAAGTTCTTCAGTAATTTCACTTTTATCTTTCATGAATACCCTATTTTAGCGATGTGTTTAAAATGAGACATATAAAGATAATCATTAATTTGTAAGAAGCAAAAAACAACATCATATATGACCTTAAAAGAATATATCAACCAAGCACCTCAAATTGTATTTGAATGGAATGATAGTGAAACAGATGCCCGAGGTTGGGTAGTTATTAATTCATTAAAAAATGGAGCTGCTGGTGGCGGTACCCGCATGAGGAAAGGGTTGAGTAAAGAAGAGGTGATCTCCTTATCTAAAGTTATGGAAGTTAAATTTACCGTCAGCGGACCCAATATAGGCGGAGCAAAATCCGGAATTGATTTCGACCCTAACGACCCGAGAAGAATTGAGGTTCTCAAGCGATGGTATAAGGCAGTATTTCCTTTATTGAAGAACTATTATGGGACTGGAGGGGATCTTAATGTTGATGAATTGCGAGATGTCATTCCCATTACAGAAGATTTAGGTCTTTGGCATCCGCAGGAAGGAATTGTAAATGGCCACTTAAATATTGATAAAGGCGGTAAAGTTAGGAAGTTAGGCCAGCTGAGATTTGGAGTAGCCAAGGTAATAGAAGACAAAAGGTACGCTCCAATTACAGATCGAAAACTAGCGGTAGCTGATATGATAACTGGATGGGGAGTCGCTGAATCTGTTAGCCATTATTATTCCTTGTTTCACAATGACGAAGTATCAAGTAAAAAGGTTATCATCCAAGGTTGGGGCAATGTGGCCTCAGCAGCAGCGTATTATTTAGCGCAATCAGGTGCCAGGATCGTAGGGATCATTGATAGAGCAGGAGGAATTATTGATCCCGATGGTTTGTCCTTCAAAAGAGTTAAGGAACTTTTCATGAATAAAAATGGAAACCAATTAAATGCTACTGATGCACTATCCTTTGAAGAAGTAAATGACCAGATTTGGGATCTAGAAGCTGATGTTTTTATTCCTGGAGCCGCTTCTAAAATTATTGATCGCTCTCAGATGGAACGTTTGATAGATGGTGGATTGCAGGTGATGAGCTGTGGAGCCAATGTTCCTTTTGTTGATGATAAGGTGTTTTTCGGCCCTACAGCTAAATGGGTTGATAACACGATAAGTCTTATTCCGGACTTCATTGCTAATTGCGGGATGGCGCGTACTTTTGCTTTCCTTATGGAGAACGAAATAGACATTACGGATAAGAACATTTTTACTGATGTTTCACAAACAATCAAAGAGGCACTTCGAGAGATTAGAACCCAGGATGATAGTCCACAAAAATTGTTTCAAAAGGGAATCAAAATTGCCTTGATGAAGGCGAAATAGGGAAAATTAGTTTTCCGTCCTTTTAGGCTCTACTTTACACTTTAGGTAAATTTCTGCTGTGTAGGTAGTTATGAACTATATTATTTGTTTGAGACCAGGTCATAAAAGTGAAAGGGTGAAATGTAATAAGAAACATTTCACCCTTTTGGTATATATTCGGATTGGCTAAAATTTGTTTCCTATTAAACAATCATTCGAAGTGGTTCTTCTAACAATGCCTTTACTGTTTGTAAAAACTTAGCGCCTGTTACTCCATCTACTATTCTGTGATCACAGGACAGGGTGACTTTCATTTGCTTTCCAACAGATATTTCGCCATTTTTCACCACGGGAACTTCTTGAATGGTACCAACAGCTAAGATACAAGCGTCTGGCGGATTAATAATAGCAGTAAACTCATCGATATCAAACATACCCAAGTTGGAAATGGTAAATGTATTTCCTTGCATTTCTTCTGTAGACAATTTCTTTTCTCTTGCTTTTCCAGCTTTTTCTTTAACTTCCTGATTTATTTGAGACAATGACTTTAAATCCGTGTCTCTTATCACAGGAACGAGCAATCCTTCTTCTACAGCGACGGCAACGCCCACATTTATGCCAGCATTTTTTCTGATCTTATCTCCAAGCCAGGAGGAGTTGACCATAGGGTGTTTACGCAGAGCCATGGCCGAGGCTTTAACCACCAAATCATTGAATGATATTTTAGTGTCAGTTAGCTCGTTCATTTTTTCTCTGGCCGTTATGGCAGCTTGCATGTCGATCGTAGATGTGAGGTAAAAGTGAGGAGCTGAAAACTTGCTTTCACTCAGTCTTCTGGCAATGGTTTTTCTCATTTGAGACACCGGCATTTCCTCATCTTTTTCCCTTTTAGGGGACAAGTCTTTAGGTTCAGCAACTTTTGTCTTTTTGTTTTCCAGGTGGGATTCAATGTCTCTTTTTACGATTCGTCCCTGATCTCCTGAGCCTTTAATATCGTTGAGTGACAAATCATTTTCCTCTGCCATTTTTTTCGCCAGGGGAGAAGCTTTAATTCGTTGGCCATCTTCTTTGGACTGGTCCATTTTTTCTAAATCTTCTGAAGACGCGTCATCTTCTGACTTTGAAGCGGTACCCTCTTCGTCTTTACTATCCTTCTTTTCCTGATCCTCCTCTGGGCTTTCCTCTTTATTATCTGTGTCTTCTTGTGCTTCCTTGAGTTGTGCTTTGTAGTCTTCTCCTTCCTCACCGATTACCGCAATTACAGAATTCACAGGGACTGCGCCCTCTTTTACGCCAATATGCAGTAGGACACCTTCATGGAAACTCTCTAGCTCCATGGTGGCCTTATCTGTTTCGACTTCGGCTAAAATGTCTCCAGGTTCGACCTCGTCGCCCTCCTGCTTTAACCATTCTACGATATTCCCCTCTTCCATCGTATCACTCATGCGGGGCATTCTTATAATTTCAGCCATAGGTATTTATTTTGATGCCCCAAAATAAGGAAATTGCTAGTAATCTCAATGTATTTTGTACAGACATTCTATTAAATGGAAATACGAGACTTTACGTTCGCCCTCGGAAGTGAATGAAGCTATGATCATAGAAACCTTTGTGCCCAAAAATTATATATTCTTATTTTCTTCATGTTATTGGCGAATTCTGAATAGTGGAACTCAGTCTAATATTGTATATTTACCGATATGAAATTTTCATCAAAAGTACTGGAAGATGCAGTTGAAGCTTTTTCATCACTGCCTGGAATTGGCAAAAAAAATGCCCTACGTATGGCATTATACCTTGCCGGGAAAGGAGATGAAAAGACAAAATCATTTGCGGAAGCTATTCATCGGCTGGGCACATCATTGAAGCAGTGTTCGAAATGCCATAATTTTTCTGATAGTGAGGTATGTAATATCTGTAGAGACGCCTCACGTCGCTCTCATGTGATATGTGTAGTCGAATCAGCAAGGGATGTCATGGCTATAGAAGAAACCCAGCAATTTAGTGGAAAATACCACGTATTGGGCGGAGTTATCTCTCCCATTGATGGAGTAGGCCCTGAGGATATTCAGATTGCTTCTCTGATCCAAAGGGTCAAAGATGATGGGGTAGAAGAAATCATTATGGCAATAAGTCCATCCATTGAGGGCGAAACAACAACTTATTACATCTCCCAGAAGCTCAACAAATTGGATGTTGCTATTTCAGTCATTGCAAGAGGCATTTCATTCGGAGGAGATTTAGAGTTTGCCGATGAAATTACGTTAGGCAGGTCCATTGTGGGTCGTCTGCCTTACCAGAACGAAAATAGATTGTGATAATGGACTTATCGGTGATTATCGTTAGTTATAATGTCAGGCATTTTTTAGATCAAGCGATTTCTTCTGTCCAAGCGTCTGAGTGCAGTTTTGATTACGAGATTATTGTAGTAGATAATGGCTCGACTGACGATTCTGTAACGTGGGTGAAAAGCGAATTTCCCGATGTTGGCATTTATGATCTGGGAAGTAATTTGGGGTTTGCTAAAGCGAATAATTTTGGAGCTAGAAAAGCAAAGGGAGAGTATATTCTCTTGCTCAATCCAGATACAATTCTTCAAAAAGATAGTCTTCAGGTTTGCTATGACTTTTTAATCTCTCACAAGTCAGTGGGGGCTGTTGCGCTGAGAATGTTTGATGGTAAGGGACAGTATTTACCGGAATCAAAGCGCGGGTTTCCCGGGCCATGGACTTCATTCTGTAAGATAACTGGCCTCAACCACCTGTTTCCTCATTCTAAAATTTTCAACTATTATTATTTGGGGCATATGTCCAGTGATAAAGACCAGGCCGTCGATGTGTTGACAGGTGCATTTATGATGCTGAATCGAAGTCGTTACATGGATATGGGGGGACTTGATGAAGACTTTTTTATGTATGGCGAGGATATAGATTTATGTTACCGATTGAATGAGGCGGGGTATCAAAACCATTATCTAGTTTCCAGTTCCATCATTCATTTTAAAGGTGAGAGTACGGCAAAGGACTCTTTTCATTATATAAAGACCTTTTACAGTGCCATGAGTATTTATGCAGGGAAGCACTACAACCGACATGTGTTAGCAATCCTCAGTATTTTGATTCAGGGAGCCATATATACTCGTGCAGGATTGGCTATTTTATTCCAGCAGTTCAAACAATGGAGAGCATCAATCTTCTCCTTTATATTTATTTTTGGCGGTCTCCTTCTCGGACATTTTTTGACTCATGGGGAGTGGTACCTGGACTATCGCTTTTTTCTACCTCCACTTCTATTTACGCTTTTATGGAAATGGTGGAGTATAGGAGATGAGCACTGGAGGTGGTGGACGCAATTTAAAGGTTGGCTCGTTGGAAGTATTGTATTGACCCCGCTGTTGATTACTTCAAATTCTCCATTATGGCCCGTAGCCATAATTCTCGCTTTGCTCACATTCCTCTTTCAGGCTCTTTTGCAAAAAGGGCCATTATTCTTGCCAGATTTGAGAGAATATCAAAAGGCCGGTGTGTTTTCTGATGGTTCTGGTACAAATGCCATCAAGAAATTATTGGATCAAGTTCCCTCAGGATACCGAGTGGCAGAGATAAAAATGATGGGAAAAGAGCCAGGGAATGACTTGGGTGAAGGGTCATGTTTTGAGTACATTTTCGATCCCGCGTATTTTCAGTGGAATGACATCGTGCGATGGATTATTTGTGAGGGAAAAGGAAAAACGAATAGGATTCTTTCAAGAGATCGCAAAACCCTTATAACAAGTCGGTCTAAAAATGAATCGGCCATTTTAGTAGATAGCGAGTATGTAAAAGAGCATATTTGGTCTAGAGCTACGCGAAAAAGAAGATGGCACGACATTGGTTTTTCACTTTGCATTTTAATTCTGGCTCCTTTTATTAGCGCGGTGTACGGCTTTAAGGGAATTAGAAAAGCGATGTCTGTAATTTTCTCTGCCCAGGTTTGGTCACCGTATTTGGTAGCAACTCTTTCTCGCAAAAGAAATACACAGGGACAATTAATGTCAGCTCAAGAGCGCAGAAGAATAATTGATAGTCGTTTTTATAGTTTTCGCAGATATCAGTCGATTCTGTGGCAAGAGCTCAGTAGATAGAGTAATCACCTCATCTTTATATTAGTGTTCACCTGATTCATCATCCTCAAGTATATTTCAATGAACTATGAGTTGAATGAGAGTCTGTTGTGATAGCTAATCAATTAAATATTATAAAAAAATGTAATATGTTTCTCCATTTCTTTCATATTATACAAAATTGTCATATAATTGTGATTGTAAATAAGTAATAGAAAAGGTATGGCAAAGTCAAAAGTAGAAGCAACCGTTCTCATCGTTGATGATGAAAAAAGTATAAGACGAGCGTTGCGTGAAGTATTGGAGTTTCAGAACTACGCAGTAGAAGAGGCCGCTGATGGCATGGAGTGCGTAGTAAAAGTAAAGCAAAAGAAATACGATGTTGTCATTTTAGACATCAAGATGCCGAAGATGGACGGTATGGAAGCATTAGAGCGCGTACAAGTCATATCTCCGGAGTCAGCGGTCATCATGATATCAGGTCACGGTACTATAGATACAGCGGTTGAAGCTGTAAAAATGGGAGCTTTTGACTTTATTTCTAAGCCTCCTGATTTGAACCGCCTTTTAATTACAGTTAGAAATGCATTAGAGAAGTCCACCTTAGTAACTGAGACAAAGATATTGAAGAATAAGGTGTGCAAAAATGGGGTTCAGGAGATCATCGGTGAATCTGAGGGTATACAGGAAATTAAAAAAAATATAGATCGGGTGGCCCCGACAGAGGCTAGGGTACTAATTACCGGTAAAAATGGAACAGGGAAAGAGTTAGTTGCTCGCTGGATGCATGCGAAATCTCAGCGGTCGGATAAGGCATTGGTTGAAGTGAATTGTGCGGCGATTCCCTCAGAATTAATTGAGAGTGAGTTGTTTGGACATGAGAAAGGGTCTTTTACTTCGGCTGTAAAACAGCGTATTGGAAAGTTCGAACAAGCCAATCAGGGTACTTTGTTTTTAGATGAGGTTGGAGACATGAGTTTATCTGCTCAAGCTAAAGTTCTTCGTGCTTTGCAAGAAAGTCGCATTACGCGAGTAGGAGGTGATAAAGAAATAAAAGTAAACGTTCGGGTTGTAGCAGCAACCAACAAAAATTTACTCAAAGAGATCGAAGAAGGCAATTTTAGAGAGGATTTGTACCACAGATTAGCGGTTATCATAATCAATGTTCCCCCGCTTCAAGAAAGAAAAGAGGACATACCAGCTCTTGTGGATCACTTTACGACTGAGATTTGCAAGGAGTATGGAGTCAATAAGAAGAAATATACTGCAAAAGCCATGTCGGCATTGCAAGAATTGGATTGGACTGGAAATATTAGAGAGTTGAGGAATGTGATTGAGCGACTAATCATACTCAGCGGAAAGGTTGTATCTGACAAAGATGTATCTGCCTATGTAAGTCCTCAGACCGCCACTCGCTCTCGTTTTAAGGAGTTATTTAACGAGTTTGACACAATAGGTGAAGTCAAAGAATATATCGAACAGGAGTATAAGAATTACGTATCCGATGAATAATATTTTATTGTATTTTCGCATTTCGTTGCCCGCTAGAAGCGGGTTTTTTTATCTCTAGTGAATTTTGATTATGGAAGAAGGAAAGAAGAATAAGCAGCAAAGAAAATGGAATCAATTTAAGGCTGAGAACTCGTGGACGATGTTCAAGGTGATTTCAGAGTTTGTAGATGGATTTGACACATTGAATAGATTAGGTCCGTGCATCTCAATTTTTGGTTCTGCGCGAACTATGCCGGATAGTAAGTATTATCAAATTGCCTCTGATGTGGCAAAAAACCTTACTGATGAAGGCTTTGGCGTGATTACTGGTGGTGGTCCGGGCATTATGGAAGCGGGAAATAAAGGAGCTTTTCAAAACAGTGGTATGAGTGTTGGTTTAAACATAAACCTGCCCTTTGAGCAATCGAATAACGATTTTATTGACCCGGATAAAATTCTCAATCACAAATACTTTTTCGTCCGTAAAGTGATGTTTGTAAAGTATGCACAGGGATTTGTCATACTGCCTGGTGGATTTGGCACTATGGATGAAATGTTTGAGGTGCTCACTTTAATACAAACTAAGAAAATCAGTGCCGTTCCCATCGTATTGATAGGATCTTCTTATTGGTCTGGGCTATTTGATTGGATCAAGGAAACCATGTTGAAGACTGAAGGGAATATTAATGCCAAGGATTTAGAATTGTTTTCTATTACAGATGACGCTGAAACGGCCGTGTCGATTATTAAGAAATTTTATGAAGACGATCAATCTCACGCATTAGAGCCGAATTACGAGTTATAAATCCTTTATCATTTCTTCTTAACCATTTAGACTCCACCGCAAGGCCAGTCTAAAGCTGAAAGGATTTGAAGGGTGTCTATAGTGAGTATAGAACCTGGTTGGTGTAATGAAAGAATTCATGTTTTCAAGCCTAAGTAGGACGTGAAAACTCTGAACATCGAAAGCGAGAAAATAGTCAAGTAAAAAAGGAGTACTATCAAAGGGGGCGTCAGCCACAGTAAAAAAACTTCCGTAAAACGGTTGATATTGCGGAGCTGTATAATTGAGATAGTGTCTCAATTCCAGGCCTGTTCTGACATGCATTCGCTGTTTAAATATTTTGGTATTGAGAAATAAAGAATGGCGACCCTGCCACTCAGGTAGTGGGAGTTGTGATTGATCCATCAGCTGGTAGGCGATGGAGTTTTCATTGACGAGGCTTTTCCATTGCCATTGGTGGTTGATTTTAAGTTGGAGTAGATTGAGATTCGTCACATTAGGAGCGATTTGATTGCGCACCCAATACCTGAAGTTATCGATATTGTGATAGAATACCTCCGCTTCTATGTTGAGCGGCTCGATATTCAGTTGACCTCCTATTTGATTGTGAAAAATATTAGAAGTGGGAGCAGAAAACAAAATATCGTTCCTCAGGTAAAGTCTGCGCTCAACCAAATCGGGGACGGTGGAGGAAGAGTTGTATATGCCTTTGAGAGAGAAATCGTCATTTCCAGCCGTTACTTCGCCTTTGATCTGATATTCCGGCTGATTATTTTGAGCACCAAAACGAGCATTTGCCTTTAGCAACAACTGATCTGTAAATTGTAGCTGTAAATGACTATAGGCATACCATTCAAAGAATTGATCTGTTCTTGGCTCTTGATCCAATGAGACGTAATTGATTTGAAGTCCAGCGGAATAATCCAGGATTTCACTGGATTCTTTAGAAAACTCAAATTTGTTGGTCAGCTTTGACCAACGGATAAATTGTCGGAGGCCTCTTTGGTCAATAAATAGTGGACCATAGGCGTCAGGATTAGGCTGATTATCAAAGACCTTAACATATGAATTATTTAATCGGGTATGGATCCGCCAACTGTCAATAAAACTTATGGAGCCCGGCTGGTAGTTAAAATGCGCAGAGTAAGAACGCATTTGATGCCTATTCTCAGCCGTGGTTGTGAAAACTGGGATGTTAGATCCGATGCTCGCCAAATCTGCCCCAAAAAGGGAATCCGTGGTTATGCCGTTGTTATATTGGTCCTGAACAACATTAGAACCATAGGCTATTGTGAGTTGGCTTTTTTTCCCAGCATAGTGGTAACCCAAGGCCAGAGCCGTATGTAGTGCCCTTTGGGAGTTCAACTGACCCGTATTATTGATTCTTCGGTAATTGATGCTGATGTACTGATTACCGAAACGGGTGCCAAAATTTGCTTCTGTTTGTGTTTCTACCTGAGAGGCTCCCTGGGCATAGAACACATCAGTATATGCCACTTCAGATTCGTAAAATGGTAGGGTATCCAGGTCAATCTTATACGCTTGATAGGCTCGATGTCCAATTTCAAAGCCTGTGTTTGCAGGCATATTATAGTAGGTCTGCAATACCGGACTTCCCACATAACCACCAGTGAGGTTTCCAATATCTACATTACGCCTGGCCGGGTCGTACTGTAAATATTCAGGGCCGAAAATGGTATCTACTATGGTTTTTTCCGGTTTTCTGGCGGTGGGGTAAAACACCCGAATGGTTTTCCCCGGGTCAAAAATAAAAGGGTCCTTCGTTTCAAGCCTTTCTTCTCTTAGTGAGTCGGCCTCAACCTCCTCAATCTCCCCGTTCTCTCGCGGCAACTGCCCTTGTAGATTGGTTGCCTCTAAACAGAAAAGGCCTATCAGCATCCACAGCATGGATGAAGAAGCTCGCAAAATAGCTCGCGTATGTAACGCTTGTTTCAAAAAATGTGTATTTGCTTTGATGAAGAGGTAAAAGTACGATTTTATAGCAGGGAAAAGAAGACAGCTGAGCCGAATACCTCTTCACTCACTACCAGTTTTGGAAGCGTAGCATGCTTACCCATTTTATTTTTTAGGCCGAGCCGCCGCCAATCGGCGGCGGGCGGGCTATCCGCTTGTAGTCCCACCTCCATGCGACGGTATCCATAGGGCTGCGGAGAGTTTCCGCCGGTCACTTCCTCGCCTTACGGCTACTCGCCGCATGGAGACGTGCCTGCCGC